>Ga0265293_10000467_pt1 | contig 97198 bp, 67 predicted proteins | sample Munlanlewell138R_FD_192505 | JGI IMG/M metagenome (GOLD analysis project Ga0265293, IMG submission 192505) | Leachate microbial communities from a municipal landfill in Southern Ontario, Canada - Leachate well 138R | ecosystem: Engineered > Solid waste > Landfill > Unclassified | place: Canada... | reverse complement strand
AAAACTATTTTTGATTTAATTAATAGTTGTGAATGTCAGCTTATTGTTGCACTTCCAGAGATTATTAACATTTATCCTGAGATAAATTCAATGTCAAAGGAGGTTATTATAGCTAGTCCGAATGAAATAAAGAAGGCAACATTTTTGAAAACACCTCCTACAATTATTGCTGTTTTCTATCAGAAAAAATCAAATATAAACAAAGATGATCTTAAGAACAAACTCTCATTAGTTCTTGATGGGGTTCAGGATCCAGGTAACATGGGTACTATAATACGCATTGCAGATTGGTTTGGGATAGAGCATGTTTTCTGCTCTGAGGATTGTGCTGACGTTTATAACCCTAAAACTGTACAGGCTACTATGGGATCAATTGCAAGGGTATCTGTCGTATACACAGATTTAAAAAAACTATTAGAAGAACTTTCAGATATACCTGTTTACGGTACATTATTAAATGGCAATAACATATATGATGAGAAACTAACAGAAAATGGATTAGTTATTATGGGAAGTGAAGGTAAAGGTATAAGTGCTGATATAATTAATTATATCGATAACAAGCTGTATATTCCCGAATATCCTTTAGGTGTTAGGTCTTCAGAATCACTTAATGTTGCTGTGGCAACCTCAATTATTTGCTCTGAATTTAGAAGAAGATCACTCTCAAAATAGAACAATAGCTAATAAAACAAAAAAATCACGTATTTACTTATACGTGATTACCTAAAACTAATCTTATGAGAATGAAAAATCTCCTCTTGGAGGATGTGGGTGGAAAACGGGGCTCGAACCCGCGACCTTCGGAACCACAATCCGACGCTCTAACCAACTGAGCTACAACCACCATTTGATTTTGTGAGTGCAAAGATACAAAATTTTTAAATATTACACACCTAAATCGACCAAATTTTCAAAAATAGTTTGCTGAAAATTATTAGTGACAAAAAATTACTATATTTGAAGTTGCTATTAAATAAAGAACAGTATAAATGGAGAACAAAAGAGTTAAACTATCCATATTGGGGATATCATTCAGTCAGGTTCAAGCTGGCGCATATGCCCTTATATTTTCTGAAGAAAATGGCATCCGTCGCTTGCCAATTGTAATTGGAACACCTGAGGCTCAATCAATTGCCATTGTGATGGAGGGGATAACTCCACCTAGACCTTTATCACATGATCTGATGTGTTCAATTTTTAAAAAGCTTAATATTAATCTAATTGAGGTAGTTATATACAAATTTGAAGAGGGTGCATTCTTTTCAGAACTGATACTTGAGAATGATGGTATAACATATAAGATTGACTCTCGCACTTCAGATGCTGTTGCATTGGCAATTAGAACAAACTCACCAATATATACAACGGAAGAAATAATGCAGAATATGGCAGTTGTCTTTGATGAACAGGCTTCGTCGGTTGAGGAAGATTATCCTAAGAAAGTAAAAGAAGACAGCGATGATGAAGAGTTATCCAGTCTTCGTCTCGAAGCTCTCAAACACCGTCTCACTGATGCTGTTAATGAGGAAAATTATGAATTGGCTACTAAACTGCGTGATGAGATAAACCGTAGGGAAAACATATCCTAAAATTAAAAAAGTACCGAAATTAAATAGTAATGTCTTTTAATCTATTTTATAGTCCAGACATAGATAACATCTCCCAGCTACCAGAATATGAATCGCAACATTGTGTGAAGGTTCTTCGCATGCGCTCCGGCGACAAATTAACTGTTACTGACGGTAAAGGCTTTTTTTATGACTGTGAATTGATTGATGCAAACTCAAAAGGCTGCACAATAAGTGTTCTAAATCGTTACGAAGTGCCAACTGGAAGAAATTTCAAACTTCATATTGCGTTTTCTCCAACTAAACAGATGGACAGGAACGAATGGTTTATTGAAAAAGCAACTGAGATTGGAATTGACAAATTCACACCAATATATTCTAATTTCTCCGAAAGAAAAGATATTAAGACAGAGAGATTAAAAAAAATTGCTATTTCAGCAATTAAACAGTCACAGCAAGCTTCATTACCTGAGATTGACATACAGGTAAGCTTCAATGATTTTATTTCAATGCAATTCAATTCAAAGAAGTATATTGCTCACTGCTATGATAAACCCAAAACACCATTAACCCAGTTATACAATAAAGGAGATGATGCTCTAATACTTATTGGTCCTGAAGGTGATTTTAGTGAAGAAGAGGTGGAATCTGCAATTAAAAATGGTTTTGAACCAATTAGTTTGGGAGAGACACGACTTCGTACCGAAACTGCATGCCTTGTTGCCATGCATACTATTCATGTTGTAAACAATCAATAAAATATATTCATTATGAAAAAGATAATTCTTGTTGTTTCTGTTACAGTCATACTGATTCTGACAGGATGTAAGAGTCAAAATAGCAATGAACTTCCAAGAATAGCAATTGCAGGGATTGCTATTGAATCAAGCACTTTTTCTCCTGCTGTATCACACGAAGAGGCTTTCAGAGCTCGTGAAGGCGATGATGTATTTAGTTATTATCCTTTCATGAATCCTGACTCTGGTATTATAGACAGAGCTGTTTGGTTACCAACATTACGTGGTCACGCTATGCCGGGTGGTATAGTTACTCGTGAGGCATATGAGTCGTTGGTTACTAAAACACTAACTATGCTAGAAGCAAGTCTTCCCCTGGATGCTTTATTCTTTGACATTCATGGTGCTATGAGTGTTCAAGGACTTGATGACCCAGAAGGCGACTTTTTAGTTAGAATAAGAGAATTGGTTGGTAACGATGTTTTAGTGTCAACAACCATGGATCTACATGGTAGTGTGTCTCCACGATTAGCAAAATACTCAGACTTAATAACCTGCTATAGACTTGCACCTCATGAAGATGCGATAGAAACTAAAAAAAGAGCTGTAACAAATTTACTCAAACGTCTTGAAACAGGTAAAGGTAAACCAGCCTATAAAGCCTGGATTCCGGTACCTATTCTACTCCCTGGAGAAAAGACAAGTACTCGTATTGAACCGGGCAAAGGTTTATATGAATTAATCCCCGGACAAATTAATGGAGATAACGTTATAGACGCTTCAATTTGGATGTCATATCCATGGGCTGATGAACCTAGAAATCACGGGGTAGTTATGGCATATGGAGATGATAAGGAATCTGTAGCAAAAGCTGCTGAGACATTAGCAAAACACTTCTGGGATGTCAGAGAAGAGTTTGAGTTTGTTGCACCTACAACATACTTTGATGATGCTATGAATCAGGCTCTTGCCAGTGATAAAAAGCCATTTATTATAAGTGATATGGGTGATAACCCAACAGCTGGAGGTGCAGGTGATGTTACTTGGACTTTACATGAAATATTCAAACGTCCTGAATTTAAGGCTGCGAATAGTAAAAAGCTGATTTATTCTTCAATACCTGGACCAGAATTAATAAAAAAAGCATTGGAAGTAGGTGTAGGCGGACATGTCAGTGAACTTGCCGGAGCTGAAGTAGATGATCGTTTTGCACCACCAATCAAGATAGAAGGTGAAATAACAGCAATTAAAGAGAGTGATAATAACACGGAAGTAGTGGTTAAATCAGGTAATATCTATACTATAGTTACTGAAAAAAGAAATGCATATCACTATGAAAGAAATTATACCGACCTTGGATTAAACCCCAGAGAAATAGATATTCTGGTAAACAAGATTGGTTATCTAACACCTGAGTTGTATGACATAAGAGCTGACTGGGTAATGGCGTTAACTCCGGGAGGAGTAGATCAAGACTTATTACGATTGCCATACAAAAGGATAAACCGACCGATGTATCCGCTTGATCCTGACATGGCTGATCCAGATCTTAGCGCTCAATTTATCCCATTGGCCAATGAATAAAAAGCAGGTTGATAGTAATGACAAAAAGAGAACGTTACAGAAAAGTTTTGGAGTGGTTTGAAGAAAATGCAGAATCATCTGAGACAGAGTTGCATTACGAAACTAACTTTCAGTTGCTGATAGCGGTTATCTTATCGGCACAATGCACTGACAAAAGAGTTAATTTAATCACTCCACCACTTTTCAAAGACTTCCCTACTCCTGAGGTAATGGCAGAAACTACACCTGAGGTGATATTTGAATATATAAAATCATGTTCATACCCTAATAATAAGTCGAAGAGCCTTGTAGGGATGGCCAAAAAACTTGTAAATGATTTTAATGGAACTGTTCCATCAGATATTGATTCATTATTAACAATACCTGGAGTCGGACGAAAAACAGCAAATGTTATTCTGGCTGTTGCTTATGATAAACCTGCAATGCCTGTAGATACACATGTTTTTCGTGTTTCGAATAGAATTGGTCTGACAAATAACTCAAAAAGTCCTCTCGAAACTGAAAAAGAGCTTGTAAAATATATACCTGAGAATTTGCTTTCCAAAGCACATCACTGGCTAATCTTACATGGAAGATATATCTGTATAGCAAGAAAACCCAAATGTCACGAATGTGGATTAAAAGATTGGTGTAAATACTATAAATTAAACCCCTTGAGTAATTCTAACTGAGTCAGATTCAGAAACATAGAATTGCCTAATATATTTCAAACTGTCCAGCTCAGCAGTTACTCTTTCGAACACCAAAATAAAACTATCACGTAGTTCAGGCTTTACAGGCAATGATGGTGGAGCCTCCATTGTTAATGGATTAATGGGCTGGTTGTTTTTGTGTACTCTGAAATCGAGGTGTGGACCTGTTGAAAGACCTGTTGATCCAACATATCCTATTACTTCTCCTTGCGTTACTCGCCTCCCCTTTTCAATACCTTTTGCAAATTTACTCAAATGCATATATGTTGTTGTGTAAACTGCATTATGTTTAATTTTAAGATAATTTCCGGCACCATTTGCCTGATATGCTTTTTCTACCACAACTCCATCACCTATTGATTTAACAGGAGTACCTGTTGGTGCAGCATAATCAACTCCATGGTGAGCTCGATATCTTTTTAATATAGGGTGAAATCGGGCATTGGTAAATCTTGAAGTAATCCTGTAATAATCTAAAGGAGATTTCAGAAATGCTTTACGCAAGCTATTTCCCTCCTCATCAAAATATTCTCTTATAGAGTCCTGCTCAAAAGGTATTGCCCTAAACTTCTTACCCTGATGAGTAAATATTGCTCCCTCAATAGAAGCAATATCCACGTATGTAGTATCATCTATATATGCGGCATCATACATTAACCTGAAAGAGTCTCCTTCTTTTACATCAAAGAAATCAATTTGCCATGCAAATATATCAGAGAGTTTTAGTGCCAGAATAACCGGAGCTTCTGCATCTATAAGGGTATTCCAGAGGGAAGAAGTAATTGTTCCCTCAACATATTCGCGACGATGTGTTATTGGTTTTGTTGATTCAAATGCGGAAATAGAATCATTGCAAAAATCTATCACCACATAATCAGTTTTATTCTTTTCAAACACAAGATATTTAATAGCTCGCGTACTGTCTTTAGTTGTTATTGTTGCGTAATTATTACCTATTTGTAGTTTAGAAGCAGAATACAGAGGTTCCATTACATTACTAACCTCTTCGATTTTTGCTGGAGTGAATCCTAGGTCAGATAATATAGTAGATAACAGGTCGCCTCTTTCAATTTGATAATTTGAAACATTTAAAGAATCAACACAAATTCCATATTTATACTCACTGGTATCTATAAATTCATCTTCAGATTCAACATTCTTTTCCTGTCTTATGCTACATGATGAAATTATCAGAATAGAAAAAAGTAATATTATAAACCTTGTGTTTTTCTTTATTTTAAATTGAAACATTTTCACTCCTATTTACACTTACAAAAACAATTCAACCGATTTATATTTGAATATAAACCGGTTGAATAAATTAATTTTCTACTGAGAATTTGTATATACAACGACTTGTATAAGTTTCTCCCGGCTTCAAATATGGTGAAGGCCAGTTGGATTTATTTGGTGAATCAGGATATTTCTGAGTCTCCAGACATATTGCATTTCGTTTATTATAAACTGCTCCATATTTACCTACATTGGTCCCGTCAAGAAAATTACCTGTATAAACCTGTAATCCCGGTTCAGTAGTATAAACTTCTAACAGTATTCCGGTCTCCTGTGAATAAACAGATGCTGCAAGTTGAGATATATCACCCCCTGTATTAAGAACCCAGTTATGGTCATAACCATCTCCAAACTTCAATTGCTCATATTCATAATTATCAATACGCTCACCAATTACATTTGAGTTTCTGAAATCCATAGGTGTCCCCTCAACTGTCAATATCTCACCTGTAGTCATAAAAGTGTCATCAACAGGTGTAAACTGATCTGCATTTATGGTAAGGACATCATTCAGAATCGTTTTATTTGCGTCTCCTGATAAATTAAAATATGAGTGATTTGTAAGATTTACAATAGTCTCTTTATCGGTTTCAGCTTCATACTGAATATCAATAGCGTTATCATTTGTAAGTATCATTGTAACTTTCACTGAAAGATTACCTGGGAAGCCTGCCTCTCCATCTTCTGACAAGTATGTAAGTTCCAGAGTCTGATTATCAATTTGATTTGCCTTAAATACTTTTTTATCAAAGCCTTCCGGACCACCATGAAGAGTGTGTCCAAAATTATTCTGAGGAAGTTGATACTCTACACCCTCTACTGTTATTTTTCCATGGGCAATTCTGTTGCCGTAACGTCCAATTGTTGCACCAAAATTGTTATCTGTAGCTCTGTAGTCATCAATATTATCATAACCTAATACTACATCTTTCATGTTTCCATCACGATCAGGAACCATAACAGATACAATTCTTCCTCCATAGTTTGTTATTGATACCTCAACACCGTTTGCATTGGAGAGTACAAAAAGATCTATAGAATCTCCATTTAATGAAGATTGAAAATCACTTCTCTTAATTCCGGATAAAGTAGCCAGCTCTGTATTTGTCTCTTGCTTGTTATTTGTACAAGCCACAACTGTAATTACTACTAACAATAAAACAATTTGATAAAATTTCTTCATATTCCTTTTAATATTTTCCGTTAGAATGTTCTACTAATCTTACATGTACATTTTCTGTACGCAAATGTAAGAAAATATTCTTTAATCCTTAAGCTTTTATTTGTGTTTTGACTTATTCTAAAATTCTGGCTTTTCTGCTTCAAGAGATGGAGAACCTCCCTCTATATAAGGCCAGTCGTTATTCCATTTGACCTTATCCATCATAAGTACACGACCTTTTGGTTTTTCAACCGATACTGCATGGTAAAAAATCCAGTCATTCCCATTATTATCCTGGACAATTTCTGAGTTATGTCCTGTCCCTACAAATCTATCATTTTTCTTTATAATGACCTCATGATTATTCTCCAACATTGGCCTTCCCTGTTTGTCAACGTAAGGTCCAAAAAGAGTTTCTGAACGACCAACAACGGTTGTATAAGTACTATTAAGTCCTTCACAACACGATCCTATAGAAGCAAACATATAAAAATATCCATTTCTTTTATGAATATAAACTCCTTCATATGCAGTGCCTGCTACCTGTTTCTTTTCTGCTCCGGGTTTTAAAGACAATCCGTCATCAGACAGTTCTATGCAATATATTCCTCTGAAGCTTCCCCAGAAAAGATATTTTTTACCTCCTTCTTCAATATAAAACTGATCAATAGAGTTTTGAACACCTATCTCATTACTTATGAATAATTTACCATGATCTGTAAATGGTCCTTCCGGACTGTCAGATGTTGCTACACCAATTCCGCAGGTCCATTCTCCACCCCAAACTGACATTGAATAATACAAAACATATTTACCATTTATGTAATTTATATCAGGAGCCCAAAGACCACCTTTTGGTTCAAAAGAAGGTCTTGTCTCATTTGTAAATGCTGTACCAACAAAATCCCAGTCAACTAAATTAGAAGATTTGTAGATTGGAGTATTCCTGATATCCTCTGTAGCGTAGAGATAAAAATTGCCATCTTCTGCTTTAATAATTGTCGGATCCGGCAAACTTAAATTTATAACAGGATTTCTGTAGACATTAACCGAAGTTGGATCAACATCAACAATCTCATTTGCTTTACAACTAAGGATCGACAATAATAAAAATATTATATATATATATGTTGTTTTCACATCATTATTATTTGTAAAAGAAACAATCTAATATTTTGTGGATTATATCTTTTTGAGAATCATTTATCACTTTGAAACAATTTCCCCTTTGATCATCCAAACTCCAATTTTTTCTGAACTAAAGTTTGTCGAAGCAATTGCTGCAACTCTATTATTCCCTAAATCAGATAATGAGTTCCATTTCGCTTCTTTACTTACAGGTACATCAAATGGTTGAGTTGGATTTCTAAAATCATAAGGTTTATCGCTAATTACCACCTCCATAGTAGAGAGTTCCCAGTTAGATGATCTGTTTTCAGTTGTTTGATAAGAAATCAGATACACACCATTATTAGTTCTTATCATATATGGTGCACCAGCGTAAACTGTATCAGGAAGATTTTCTCTTAGTGTTGTGTATCTATAAGATGAATCAAATAATACAGGATTTTCCCAACTGTTATTGATTGAACTACTTACTATCCAAGGCTTAAACTGTCCTGAAACATTATCTTCAATTACAACATATATTGATTCTCCATCGTGCACCCCTACCGGCATACCGTCTCGATGTCCCTTACGAAAACTAACCGTTTTAGGTTCAATATCCCACGTAAAACCATTATCAGTTGAAGTCAATACTGAAATCTCCTGTTCATCAGATTCCTGATATGGATATTCGTTGGCAAAATATATATGTAGTGTACCATCAGGCAATTGCAAAAATGATGGTTCCCAACAACCATTACTGAATATATCTGCAGCTTGAAACAAAATATCCGCATCAGACCATGTAAAACCGTTATCACGACTTCTTTTCAAAGCGATTGAATATGGATAAACTCCCTCTTTCCGAGGGCGCAGGTTTACAGCAAGCAATAAGTCGCCATCGCGGAGTTGTATAATTTCAGGATTGGCAATATTAACTCTTGTTTCTTCTCCTGTATTCGCATCAATAAAATTAAAAGCTTCAAATGATGCTATAAGATTATTCCATGTTAAACCATCATCGTAACTCTTTTTTATAACTACATCACCTCTTCTGTTTTCAAAAACTGCCAGTAATGAATCATCATTGAGTCTTATTAAACGAGGATAACCTCCCTCGTCTGAAATACAGACAAGAGAGGTATTATCCCATTCTATATAGTAATCCTTTTCATTATGATTCTCCCTGTTTTCACAGGATAGCACCATGAGAAGGAAAACTGACAAAAATATTAATCGTTCAAAATATTGCATATTTCCTGGTTAACTTTCCTAACTCTGGCTTCGTCAACCTTCACTAGTTTACGATCATATGTGAGTAGTCCGTTTACTTCAACCTCCACGTCAGTAGTCTGAGTATAAACTGCAGCAGAGAATCCTTGACGAATTAACTGTTTAAGTTCTTCGGCATATTTAACATATTCATCTGTAACTTCTTTTGAGCTGTTAAACTGAACATATCCCCAGTTACGGTCAGGTTCCCAAAGGTGTTCTTTATTTGCCCAGCCAATACCGCCATATTCACCCAATACAGTTGCTCTCTGAGCATCATATAAATACATTCTTGGATTTGGATAATTATGCAAGTCAAGAATATCTCCTGTTGTGTAGTGATTACCACCACTAGCAGGGTTTACAAGACGTGTTGGGTCGTATGATTTTGTCCATTCAGTAATTTCCTTTGTTTTAAATTGTCCCCATGCTTCGTTAAATGGTACCCAAACACCTACTGAAGGATAAGAATAAAGATAATCAATGATTTCTTTCCATTCCTGACGATAGTTAGCTTCTGATTCGGCTGAACGAACTCTTTCATTACCGGTAAAGTAATTATGCATTTGCCATTCCGGACTGCGATCACCATTTGGCATATCCTGCCATACAATAATTCCATGACGGTCACAGTGTGTATACCAACGTGCTGGTTCAACCTTAACGTGCTTACGTATCATATTAAATCCTAAATCTTTAGTTTTAATAATATCGTATTCAAGAGCTTCATCGGTTGGAGCAGTATATAATCCATCAGGCCACCATCCCTGGTCTAGTGGACCAAACTGGAACAGATCTTTGTTATTTAGTTGTAGTCTAACTATACCTTTATCATCACGTTTAGTTGAATACTTTCTCATAGCAGCATAACTGTTAACCTTGTCAAGCTGCTTGTTTCCATCATAAACTACAACCTCAAGATCATATAAATGTGGGTTATCGGGTGTCCAAAGCTTCACATTTTGTGGCATAGCTATTTCAACAGGTTGTTTGTTTATTGATTTACCCTTGGCAACTATACTGTTTCCATCCTTAACTGTTACTTCAACTCTGTTTGCAGAGGTGTAAATATTAGTAATAGCATCTACTAAAAGTGTATTATTATCAATATTAGGAGTTACTTTTAAGTCTTTGATATAAGTCTCAGGAACAGGTTCCAGCCAAACAGTCTGCCATATACCTGTAACTGGTGTGTACCAAATTCCCTCAGGTCTGTTAACCTGTTTTCCTCTTGGTTGAAATCCTCTGTCTGTAGGATCCCATACTTTTACTTTTATAGTGTTTGTACCATTAACAAGAGCTGCAGTTATATCAAATGAAAATGGTGTGTAGCCTCCTTGGTGGCGACCAACCTTAACATCATTAACCCAAACATCTGCTCTCCAATCCACTGCTCCAAAGTGAAGCAATATTTTATTGTTTCTCCATTTTGAAGGAACTGTAAATTCACGTTGATACCACAGTTCTTTATCTTCACCAACTCTTTTTTGAACACCAGAAAGACTTGATTCAACAGCAAAGGGAACAAGTATTTCTCCATCATAACTGGATGGTTGCTGACCCACAGGTAAAATAGCATAATTCCATAAGCCATTTAAATTTTGCCATTCAGTACGTTCCATTATTGGTCTTGGATACTCAGGCAAAACATTATTAACATCAATTTCTGATGCCCATTTAGTCTTTAATTTATCTCCGGCAGGTTTCCATTGTGCCGAGATATTTAATGTAATTAATACTGTAAATAATAAGGTAAAAATTGTTCTCATATAAATTTATTTTAGGGTTATTATCTTACGGTTACGAAAATAGTTTTTAAAGCAAGTCCACCTGATAAAATATTGTTCAATAAATAGCAATTTCTTCTCAAACTTACCTCTGTTCCTGAAATTCCTTAGGTAGAATACCAAATTGTTGTTGGAAACATTTGGTAAAGTATGAAGGAGAGTTAAAACCTACCATATAGCAAACTTCGTTTACTTTATAATCTTCTTCTCTGAGAAGATAAGCAGCTTTTTTTAATCTCTCTACCCTTAGGTATTCATTTGGAGTCAGATCAAGAACACCCTTAACTTTTCTGTAAAAACTTGCTCTGCTCATATTAAAATGTTCTGCCATATTTTCTACGTTAAAATCAGATTCTGCCAAGTTATCCTGAACCAGAGTATTCAATTTCTTAATAAACTCCTCATCTGATTTTGTTAAAGCAACTGTAGCAGCACCTGTAAAAGGGTTATTAAAAAATGACTCCCGTAGCTTTTCTCTCCCCTGAAGCAGGTTTTCAATCCTGGCTAACAGGACATCAACAGAAAACGGTTTATCTAAATAAGCATCAGCTCCAAGTTCATAACCTTGCACTTTCGACTGATTGGTAACTTTTGCTGTTAGCAGTATAACAGGAATGTGACTAAATTCAATATCTGATTTCACTCGTTCCATGAATTCGAGTCCATCCATTTCAGGCATCATGACATCACTTACAACAATATTCACGTTCGATTTTTTCAAAACTTCCAACGCTTCTTTTCCGTTTTCAGCAATAAGAACATTGTAATATTCAGATAGAAATTTACTTTCAAACTGCAATAGCTCTATGTCATCATCAACCAATAAAACAGTAGTTTTTCTGTTTAATTCACCTCCATTATTGCTTACAAACAGTTCATTGTAATCTACTTTTTCAATTACCTTTTCCTCTTGTCTGATATCACCCACCGGTAAAATCAAATGAAACCTGTTAACCAATGAGTCATTCTCCAATCTCAGAGACCCATTATGCAGCTGTGACAATGAGCTTGCCAGAGCTAACCCAATACCTGTACCGGAACCATTCTTTACTTCATCAGCAGCAAATTGCACAAAGGGCTTAAACACCTCTTCCTCATACTCCTGCGGAATCAGTTCTCCATCATTTTCTGTAAAAAGATGAAACTGTTGATCCTTATCCTGAATATAGGCGTTAACTCTTACGTAGCTTTCACAATACTTAATTGCATTATTTAAAAGATTACTCAATATCTTTAAAAAGGCATCTTTATCTATTTGCACAAGCATATCTGTGTCAGGCAGGTAAAACTCAAACTCAATTCCTTTTTGTTTTGCAAATGGTGTAAAGCGTAGTTGTGACTCCTTTATTAATTGTGTAACATTTTGAGGTTCAAGGCTAAGAAGGTATGAATCTGATTCTGTTTTACGAAAATCGAGTAATTGATTTGTTAAATCCAGTAAACGGTCGGTGTTTTTCTGCATTATATGCAGATTATCTCTCATATTATCCGAAAATGACTCTTTCATAAGTACATGATCAAGAGGCGCCTTAATCAAAGTTAGTGGAGTTCTGATTTCATGGGCAACATTGGTAAAGAAATTGATCTTTGAGCGGTATAGTTCTCTTTCCTTCAATTGTTCAAAATCTCTCATCTCTTCTTTACGTTTTAGCTTTTCACGATGATTAAGATAACGTACTAAAAGGAACAAACCACCGAGTATAATCAGAGAATAAAACAGGTACGCCCAGCCTGTTAACCAATAGGGAGGCTTAATTACTATAGAGAGAGTTTTATTTGTTGTTATCGGTTCATCATTCCCATATCCTCCACTTCCAAGAAGGAGTTTATATTTGCCCGGCTTTAAATTGGAATATATTAATTGCTGCCCTTCTGTTGACTTTATCCAGTCTTCATCAAACCCTTCAAGCTTATAATATGTGTTGTTCCTGCTTAATCCTGAATAGTCTAAAATAGCGTATTGAAAACTGACTGAATTCTGATTATGCGGAAGTTGAATTTCATCGGTGAACATTATGCTTTGCTTAAGTATGTAGTTTTGGGCAGAAGGACTTAATCTGCGGTTGTTTACAAAAATATCTGTAAATAATGATTCACTTTTTATATTAGTTGACAAAAGTCTTGCCGGGTTAAAACGAATAAACCCGTCCAGTGATCCAAAATAAATATTGTCGCTCGAATCTTTAAAACTTGACTTATAATTAAATTGATTTGATTTAAGTCCGTTATCTACTGTAAAGCTCACAAAAAACTCCTTCTCCGGGTCAAATCTCACCAATCCCTGGTTGGTAGATAACCACAGTTTACCTTCTACGTCTTCCTGAATTTGATAAACTACGTCATTATTTAGACCATTTGAAGCATTGTAAGTCGTAAATGTCTCTGTATCATAATCAAACAATCCAAATCCACCACCCTGGGTGGTAACCCACAGTCTTCTTTTGCTGTCTTCAAACATAGAGGTAGGCTTGTTATATGGTAATGAACCTTTATCTGCAGAATCATGCTGAAATACTTTCCAGGTGTCATTTGACGGATCATACCGGTATATCCCGTCTAAAAATGTAGATATCCATATAAAACCACTGCTATCTTCAAAAATATCCTGAATAGAAACACCTTTTACCTCTTCAACTCTATTAAATTGATCCTTTTCTTTGTCATAAATATTAACACCCGATAAAGTACCAACCCATAAAAGTCCCTGCCTGTCTTTGCAAATAGCGAATGTACTGTTGTGATTTATTGAATGCGGATCATCTGTGTTAGTGTAAGTTACAAGCTCTCCTGTTACGGTGTTATACCTGTTTAAACCTTTTGAATATGTAGAGATCCATAAATAATTGCCGTCCTGAAACAATGTATGTATATTATTGTATAATGTTCTTAGGGGCTGAGGCAAAGGAAGAAAAGAATTATTTCTTGGATTAAAAAGGTTAAGTCCGCCATCTTCAGTTCCAATCCAAATATTGCCATCGGGCGCATTGCAAAACTCTCTAACCCTTTTTCCTTTTAAACTCTGCTCATTGAGTACGGGATAAAACAATTCAAAGTTATTGTTTATATTTGAGTAGTAGTCGACACCTCCAAAGTAAGAACCAACCCAGACGCCTCCATCTCTGTCTTTATAGATCGAGTAAATTGCATTGTCGGATAAAGAATTCGGTATAGCAGGATTATGACGTAAATTAGTTATATTATTACTGCTGGTGCTTAAAATAAAAATGCCTGATTCTGTCCCAATCCAAAGTGTGTTAGGATCAACCCTCTCAATCGATCTGACAAATATTGGTTCACCATTGCCATCTTTATCCAGAATTACGTTATGAGTTTTATTAACTGTATTTATTGCAAACAACCCTTTTTGTGAAGTTGCAATAAGTAAAACATTGTTGTGATCTGAATAAATATCAAGCACTTCACCCGTTTTCAATAAAAGCTCCGGGTCATCCTCAAGATTGAATTCAGAAATATCCTCATTAATTTTATCTATATGCAAAATAATTGATGAATATCTGAATACCCATACACCCTTGTCCTTGGAAGGGTATAGGCTAACCATCTTCAATCCATCTTCTACAATTGGAATTGAGTAAAATTTAAGATAATCTTTTTCAATATTATAGTAGAAAATACCCTTGCTTTCAACCGACATCCAGATATCTCCACTATCATCAATAACCATATCAGTAACAACGCCATTTACAGTTAAATTATCCGCTGTTTTTTTATCAAAGACATGAAAGACCTCTTTAACAACATCATAAATATATACCCCATTTTCAGTTGATACCCAGATATTATTGTTTTTGTCCTGAATTATTCTGTGAAAAACATTGTCACTAAGCTCTCCGTCAGGAGAAAATTTAAATAATTTAAAAGTAGTACCATCAAACCTATTTAGTCCATCTTTTGTCCCAAACCACATAAACCCCATGTTGTCTTGCATAATAGTTCGTACGGTATTTTGCGACAACCCGTTATCTGTATTGTAATGTTTGAAGGAGTAGCCGGCATTAGCTCCTGATGCCAGACTACTGCTTGATGTTGCAAAAAACAGGACTATAAAAAACAGCTGTATCAACTTAGTCATTAAAAAACGAAATAGTATATATTAAATATTAATTGCTTTTGCCTGTTAAACTCCTGATTAGTTCAACCTCTTCCTTGCTATAAGGTGTACCATCTTTGCGGAATATATCATGAAACCATACAGATGGCTCTGATCCGTCTGTTATTGGAGTATCCCATGCATATATCGTATTTGTTTTGCCTGCTACCAAACCCCAGTTATATGCTCCGATATTCTCAGATTTTAATATAGGCATCGTATTTTGAAATGTGCTGTTTCTTGTACGAGCCATATACTCTGTACATATCAATGGTTTTTCCGTTAATGTTCTTAATGTATCAATCATACTCTGATGATTTTCAGCACTCCCATAATTATGATATGTTATTACATCTGAATTAGCTAATTGAAATTCAGATATTTCTTTTAAATTCCAACTCCATACACCAGAGGATAAAGGCTGTGAAGGATTAACTTCCCTACCCCAAGTAAAAACTTTTTCCAATAATGGCATACTTTTATTACCATATCCTGAGTTACCCGGTTCATTATATAAGTCCCACAAAACAATTCTCTTATCATCACCAAAAGTGGTCAGTATATCTTTTACATATGATTCAAGATTTGTAATCATATTCGGATTGATATAAATTGAATCACCCGGATCTCTTAACCACCCTGAATTATGAATACCTGGTTTGGGCTCAGGTTGCATCCCAGCTTCGTATGTTGGATTCCAACAGTCATCAAAAATAACAAACATTGTAGATATTCCATGATTATCTGCAATTTCAAGATAATCATTAATTCTGTTTTTAAATCCATCCGGATCAATCTGCCAAGCCAAATGATGCAGGTAAACACGCATAGAATTAAACCCTATACTTCCTGCAAAGCCTAACTCTCTGTCTATTGTCTCAGCATCAAACGTATCCTCCTGCCACATCTCCAATTGATTAATTGCAGAACTGGGAATAAAGTTTGAACCCCTCAACCATTGATGTTGTACATACCAATCATTGGCTTCCTGTGCGGTCCATACTTCTCTAGCAATTGTTTCTTCAACACTCGGATTCTTAGCTTGATTGCAGGAATAAAAACTAATTATCAGAAGTATAAGTGTTGATATATAAAGAACTTTTTTCATACTCTAATTTATTATTTGGGTTGTTGTTATTTAATTATTTACATCAAATATGTCTACACATTATTCGACGTTTTTTAAGTAAACCGGAAATGCAGATATTCTTAACCTTGCTGCACCCATAGGAATTAGTGTAATAGCTTCAGACTCTTTTTCAAATTTAATCTCCTCCTTAATTGGTAATTCAGCTGTAAGTCCATACTGATCTATTTCCCAACCTTTAACTCTTTTCCCTTTTGCAATGATCTGAATAGGCGCACTCTCTGTAGTGAATGGATAATTATCAGCAGGCCATGTTGTTTTTACTACCTTGAAGTTTTTCTCAAGGGGTAACGATTCATCTATTTCCAATGCATAGTTCCAGTCACTTCCAGGATATATCTCGTAACTCGGCCATTTTTCCTGATCAGCATCTTTTTGCCATTTTGAATCACCAATTGCTGTCTCAATACTGCTTACTTTCTCATAGTTTTCTTTTATTTTCAACGAAAATGTTAATGGCCCATAATTTATGCTTCTGCTATCCTGGTTTACCTGCCATACCGATTGAGATAATTTCATCGGAAAATCAAAAACAACCTCGTCACCATTTTGCCACTCCTTTTCAATTCGTGCATATTTCCCATTCTCCATTAATATCTGTAGTTTAACACCATTCACAGAGATTGAGGGGTTTTCTGTCCATGTAGGTATTCTAAGATAAAGAGGGAAAGTAACTTTTCCATTAGTTTGAATTGTAAATTTAACTGATTCCTCAAAAGGATAATTTGTCTCTTCAACAATCTTCACCTCTTTTCCATCAGCAACAGTTACATTTGCTGTACAAGGACCGTACATTGCAATAGCAATGCCATTATCAGGCGATGCTAATACAAGATGTTCGATATAATATGGCCAGCCTTGTCCATGATTATGCTGACAACATCTGCTGCTAAATGGATTCATTGCCAGGAATGGTCCTCTATTATCTATACCTGGATGATGATTTCTGGAGTCACTAATAGTATGATTTGGAGATGTTATATAACGTAATGATTTCAGATCAGGCATCATTGATGCAGGATAAGAATTAAATGCTACATTTTCACAATGTTCTGCCCAAAAAGGATCACCTGTTAACCTCAATAGTATTTCATCCGATGCCATCTGCTCTACAAAGCCGCAGGTTTCTGTTCCCTGTCGTGGGTCAATATACCCCATTCGGGCATTTTCATCTGCACCAAACATTCCCCCGGGAACCTGTCCAAATGTATTACGTATCAAATGGTGTACATTATAGGTAGATATTAAATCTGCCGAATCTGCTGACAACATATAATAACTGGCTGGTTCCCTGAAACTTTGTGCTATATTCACATTGTGCCAATTTGGTAAAGTGGATCTCTGTCGCCAGTTTGCAGTGTTTTTGTGAGTCTTCTCTGCCAGCTCAATTAAAAAATCATCACCTGCTATGTTATATAACCAGTAAATACTGAGTAGATTATCACCTCCACGACTATTTTCCCAATAATCTTTAAGAAACATATCTTCCGGAAGATTAAGCTGCCATTTAAAGTAATTAGTTAATAGATCAATTACTCTTTCGTCTCCGGAAAACTCATAATACGATTGCAGACACCAGGTCATAATCATATTACCCCATAAATCCGGTTTACCATTTTTTTCAATGTATGGACCAAAATAACCATCTTCTCGCTGACTGCTAAAAACTGCCTCCAACCAAGTTTTTGTTTCTGCAATCATATCTTTGTCGTTGAGAATATAAGCCATGTTTCCATACCCCTTTAACCAGTATGGTACCTCTTCCCAACCATAATCTGTACCTGTTCCAAGCCATGCATTGTTTTCCTTATCAAGCCATGCACTAATTTCACCAAGATGTCCGTTTAAACCATCTTTTTGTAGTTCAAGCAGTTTTAATGTCCAACCTTCCGGTTTTACATCACCAACAGGTAGCTTAATGAAACTCAATGGCTGCAGTGGGGCCTTATTAGTGATATAATTGTTGTTCTGTATATTTTTATCAGGCCTGTCCACAATTGTAACTTTCACATTGTTCTGTGCAGTAATGCATAGTGAAAACAACAGTGTTAAGATGGTAAATAGTAATGTTGCTTTTTTCATTCTTGTAATTTTTTAAGGGATTGACTGATGATCTGTATCTCTAATTCGGTAGAGATCAACCAGTTTATCTTTAGATGGTAATTTATATAATAATTCTGATGCACTTTGCTGATACCAATACGCAGTAGATGAAAACTTAAACTCTCTCGTATGTTCAGGTGGACGTGGTGATTGAAACAACATAGTAAAACTTTTATCAAAGTAGATAGCATCACTTTCATGAAAACGATACATTGAAATCATTGATCGTAATGGATCTTTCAAAGGTACTCCATGAAGAGGTGCATTAAATTCACCATCTCTGAAATACCACCCACCATTAAAATAGTCCTCTAACCCTGTACCTACAATTGAAGGATTTTTTTCTTCAAAATCATCATCGATAAAAATATATTCAGGTGCTTCAAGATATCCCAGATAGTTTGGGAGCCAGCTCTGCATTGATAAACAACACCCAACAAAATGACCTTTGCCTTTTGTTTTCATTATATACTGTGGTTCAGATCCTGCATTAGTGCCGGAGTTATACATACAGTGAAAACGACCTGCATCAGAAGGTAATACATCGTATGATGTATAGTTGGCATTTAGAAAAACATGTGGGATAGATTTATCATGCAGATTCTCTACCTCAATCTTTACTTTATTAAAAGGCATTGGAAAATAGCAGTAAAACCCACCACTTGACATTCCTAAATATTTAGAAACAAAATGCTTGTATTCACAGTGACCTACTCCAAAAAAGTCTCCAATAGGTGCTTCAACTGAAGGGAATTTATTATCATCCCAATAAATTCTCAGTATAAGTTTTTTCAGGATAGTTGTATCAGGCCACTTTTCTTCCCTTACATCCCAGTTTTCCCAAAACCACCCGGAAGTGGTCATCCAAATCCGTGTGATTATACCAGGTGAATCATGTTGTACTAATATTTTTTTTTCACCAGGCTGTATGGGAAATGCTTTTTGTTTGGTGTTGTTGTTAAAAGTTGTAAGTTGCCCCGATTTCATATCTCTAATAGAAAAGAGAGGCAAGTTCTCTTTATTCAATATTTGGTCTTCATTTTTAGAATATAAATTATTACCAACTACACCTAAAGTAGATGTTCCGGCAATAGCACCTAAAGTAAATATTGCTTTTCGCCGTGATTGCCTGTTTATCTCTTTTCTATTACTCATTTTTACTCCTTTTTTTAGTAAAAAGTTATCTGTTTAGCTTATCCTCTAATAATTTCATATAGTAGCCACCTACTACTGATCGTGCTTTAAAATTCATCCTCTCAGCAGTTTTTGTATCATGCCAGTCACTAATTGGCACACGTGATTTTGTCTCATTGGCATACTTATATACCGGATCTATTAATGCATCAAAATCATCACTGTTTCCGGAAAGTGTAGCAGTCCACATAATCCAGTCAGTTTTGGTGTATGTCGCTCTATTGTCTAATGGCAGACCATATTCGTTCTGCAGTGTTTTGTACAAAGCTATCTCTTTTTCAATAATCTTTGGTTCAAAAATATTAAATCCTAATAATTTATCCCAAACAATATTATACTTTTGGCTCCAGGTCCCTGGTCTGTCAAACGTTAACCTATAGTGATCACCATCATCAGCCATGGTTTCCCATTGAGTAGCCATCTCTTTTGCAATTTGCATATATTCTTCTGCAACTTCTGTCTTTCCTAACATCCCTGCAAGTTTTCCATAAGATGCTATTCCCATTATTGCCTTAATCGAAAGGTTTGTATTGTGCGCTAAATGACCTGCAAAATCATCTGTACAAAGTTGATTTTCCGGATCTAAACCATATTCTTTAAGATATTCAGTCCAAATAGTCAATGTTTCCCAGTGTTGAGCAGCATAATCAGCATTTCCCTCTATTTCAGCAATTGCTGCTGTTAATATCAATACATTGCCCGACTCTTCTATTGGCATATCTTCACCATAAGTTTGTCCGGTTGCAATTGGATATGTTCCCACATCATGTGCAGCAAATGGTTTAGTCCATCTTCCACTTTCGCTATAATAGAATATTGGGTTAAGCATACCCTTTACCAGATCTGGATTATAAATTAAATACAACGGGGATGATGGATAAGTAATATCTACAGTTCCTATAGAGCCGTTACTATTGTTTTCCTTTGAGAAGAAAAGAAGATTCCCCTCTTTATCTTTTACTAATTTATGAGCTGCTATTGATTGCCTGTATACCAAAGATATAAGTTCTGCATATTTGGTTCCCCCTACCCTCGTTGCTTCTGATAATAACTCGCGATTAAACTCATCACAGCGATTCATTATTGTTGAATAGTCATTAACTGCATCTTCAAAAGCAGTAAATATATCAACCGTACCATCTTTAGTCCAATAAGCTTTTAAATCTTCATCAAAATATCTGATCGAGTAAATATCATCATATCCAAGCAATATATAACCTGTTGTCATTTCATCTGAAACTTTTCCCAAGTCTTTACTATATGCCAGTACAATCATATTTTCACTATTCATTTTTTCTGACAAGCTTTCTGTTTTAGTTTCAGAAACGGCTCCCGTACTGTTAAACTCTTGCTTAACATTCCAGTAGTCACCAAATTTCATGTTTGTTGACTTATCATTATGACCTGCCAAATAAAAATACCCCCAGTCAATTCTTATATCATCACCTTTTTTCTCTAAGATAGGTTGTTCAACAGTACCTGTTTTTAAAAACTTAAGTCTGTCATTTGCAATCTCCTCGTAAGTTACAGCCTGACTGATATTGTGAACAGCCCATTGAGGAGTTGATTCAAAGTATATCTGAACATCATGAGTCTGATTGTTTTTAGATCTTAACTGATAAGAAATATAACTTACAGGACGAGATACTAATTCAAGATCATCCAGTAGAAGTGGTGATGTAAAAATAAGATCCAATTCTATTTCACCGCAATCAAATTTATAAATTGTTTGTGTTGGCAGTACACTTACCGACTTTTGTATTGCTGTATTTGATAATGTTGATTTATTAGGTTCAAGTTCATAAAGGCCAAAATCTACATAAGCACCACCGGTTCTGTTATGACAGTGTGCGGTAATTATATTCTCTCCCTTTTTCAGAGTTGCTTTAACTTCCTCACTAAGTTCAATTTGAACATCATATTTCCATGAATAATCGGTACTTACAACCTGTATATCGTTAATGTATAATTCAAAAATATCATCGTGAGAGTAATGTAAAAAAACATCTCTGTCCTTTAAATCTTCATCAATATTAAAAGTTCTGCGTACCCAGATATCTTTTGTTTGCCAAAGTGTTGATAAATTAGGTTCATTTTGAGTTCCAAAGGCAGCTTGTCCGATTGCCCATGAACTGTCGTCATAATCTAATGATTTCCACCCTTCTCCAATTGGTTGTTGAAATGTATACTTACCTTCCCACTTTTCTTCATGTGATGTAGGCAGAATTGTTTTCAAAGGTAATTTTTCAACTCCCATAAATCTGTATATCGTTCCGTCAACTCTTAGAGCACCTAATAGTGGAAACTCTTTTTCAGTCCAATGCCGTACCTGATCATCGTAAAGATTGTTAACATTCGACCATGCATTAAAGTATGGATCAACTGTTACCAATGGATAAGATGGGGCACGAAGTTCTGTAGTCAGGTCTGTTGCAATAACTATACTTTTATTGGCAGTTTTGCCACAGGATAGTAATGCAATAAACGATATTAAAGTTAGGAGTAAACCATTCTTTTTCATTATACTTGATTTGATTATTTTCTAATTCTTATTAAAGTTTGTATTAAATAAAGTATGGAGGGAGCTAAAAATAGCCCCTCCTCCATACATTTTATCTGTTATTGATTGATTACTTATTATTTCAATCTTACTACATCTGAATATATTGCCTGATCAGCACCAACGGTTCTTACTCCAACTCTTCCAAAAAGAGCCTTAGCACTTGCAACCTGCTGATTGCTGGACAGATCCATTGATAAATTTAATGCACCTGCTTCAACATTTCTGAAATCCTCACGACCAATATAAGAAACATCATCAACGAAATTGGTTTTACTAACAAGCAACATTACATATTCGATATTTGCTGTTTGTACAACCTGATTTACAGTAAATGAAGCATTCAGCTGTGAACCATTAAGTGAAATATTAGCACCTGATATCGTAAAGTAAGGTGTTACCTGAACATCAACTGTAGTTGTTCCATTTAATTTAATCACTGTTGTATCACGAGAATTTACCCATGGTCCGTTCTGATTTCTGGTAACCAGTTTATATTCTCCATCAAATAATTTAGCACTAAAAGTTCCATCCTGTCCTACATATACAGGTATGTTATCTCTTAATTCATAACCATCCTGATAAAGTTGCAATTGAACAGCTTCACCGGTTCCTCGTAAACCTAAAGTCTGTCCGTTATATGTGATTTTTCCATGCAGCTCAGATTGGGGAGCATCATAATTGTCCAAACCACAGGCAGTAAACATCATTACTGACAGTAATATTATAACAAAGTATTTATATTGTATCATAATTGTTTATTTTTTCGAAATTAGACATTATTTATTGATAAGGATTCTTAACCAACTTTGGATTATTATTTATCCATCCCTGATCAATGAAATTATAATAATTTCTCATTTGAAAGTCTCTTGGAAATGGTGACATATGAATTTTAATTTTATCAAATACCCATTTTCCATGATTAGGATTGCCTGGATCATTCACAAGATATGGAAACAATCCCCACTGCTGAGCATTAGGATCATCCTGAATACCATTCCATACTTTATCTGCAATTCTCCAACGTTTTAAATCCCAATACCTGTGATCTTCAAATGCAAACTCAACTCTTCTTTCCTGTACAATATCATCAAATGTCATTGAAGTAAGTGGTTGAATTCCTGCTCTTTCTCTAACCATATTCAAATATGTTAGAGCTTTATCAGCCTGTCCTAATTCAAAGGCTGCTTCTGATGCAATCATTACAGCTTCTGCAAATCTGAATCTTGGGAACCACATTTCACTTCTTCTACCACGTGTTGAAGCACTTGGAGTTTCATCTAAGAATTTGCGGAAGAAAAATCCTGATTTGTTTACGTACTGGTCATTTGATTGATTAGGACCATTTATTGATGTTATCAAGATATCATTTTCATCAGTACTACCAGGTGTACTGGTTCTTACATGCCACTCACCGTTTTCAAAATATTTCTGACCAGCCTGAAGTACAACAGGTGAACCTTTAAAGATAGTTCCCGGATAAATTACAGTTCCCCATAATCTTGGATCTTTATTTGCAAATGCATCCTCTGCTCTATCATAAAAGATATAGTTACCTTCATTGTCTCTGATTTTAATTTCACCATCTCTATCATTAATGTATTCAAAATCTTCAACTAGATTTAGTATTGGACCTGCATAAGCACGGTCGATATCTTCAGCATGTGAAGCAGGAATATTTATTTGTGTGAACCCATTAGTCTGTCCAGGATATTTATAATCACGTGCCCAAATTACCTCTTTATTATTTTCTTTTACAGATAAAGCTTCATAAAAATTTCTTCCTCTGTCATCCGGTTTATTAAGTTGTAATTCGTATTTACCGCTGTTTATTACCTCTTCTGCTGCTGAAAGTGCTGTTTGATAGTATCCTTGTGCAAGGTTAGCATCAATTCCAACTTCACCACCCGGAGTTTTAATCGGGTTTGGCATTTTGTTATTGTAATTTGCAATTGATCCTGCATAAACAGCTGCTCTTGCCTTAAGCATTAATGCTGCCCATTTGGTAGCTCTGGCTGCATTGATACTTGGATTTTCAGGAAGAAAATTCTTGATAGCTTCACATTCTGAAATTATATAGTTGTAAATTTCAGCTTCAGTAGATCTCGGATATTGCAATGTGGTAATGTCCATACCCGGGCTATATTCAAATACTTCATCTCCTATAATAGGCATACCACCCATTCCTCGAGCCATATTAAAATATAACCAAGCTCTTATAAATCTAGCTTCCCCTTCTAACATTTTTTGCGTATCAGCATCTAATACATCAGTTTCACGTACACCTTTTAAAAACTGATTGAGGTTTCTCATTAATGTATAATCATATACCCTCCATCTGTTATCTTCAAATCCTTGTCTGGTGTCAGGACCACTTTCTGATCTTGATGCCTCATCCAAAATTGTATAAGAATAGGAGTCATCTATATGCTGCCCCCATGTAATTCTGCCATAGAAGTTAGAAAGAACTGATTTGATCATAACTTCGTCACCGAAAACCTGATCGTCAGATAATATTGTATCCGGTTCTCTCTCCAAAAATTCGGAGCAACTTGTGAGTGCAAAAAGCACTAAAGCAAATGCTATAAATATATTTTTTAATTTCATAACTTTTTAGAATTTTACAGTTAAACCAATATTCACGATCCTGGTTGTAGGATAAGCTAACCCATTTGTCTCCTGTATTTCAGGATCGACTCCAATTAAATTGGTTAATCCAACTAGGTTCTGACCAGCGAGATATAATCTTAAATCAGAAAGTGAAGCTTTTTCAACAATAGATTTTGGGAAATTATAACCAAACTCTAAGTTTCTTAACTTTATATACTTAACATTCTTCTTCCAGAATGTACTGTTCCAGTAATTACTGTGATTACTGTTACCAATCAGCAACATTGGATATTTTCCTGGTATTAGTTCACTGTTAGCATCCCATATATCAGATAGTCTCCATGTATCTTCCATGTAGTACTGAGGATTATTACCTCCATCATGGAAAGGATTTCTCTGTTCCCACTCCTGGTACCATGTAGAAAGAGCACCTCCTGTAAGGTCGAATGCAAGATCAAAACCTTTCCACTTAAAGTAGAAATTCATACCGTAGTTGAAAATAGGTGTTGAATCCTGACGATAACCAATTGGACGTTCATCCAACCAGTTAATAACACCGTCACCATTAACATCCACATACTTTATATCACCAGGACGAAGAGTTCTGTTACCCTGACGGTCGTTGTCAATTGGCCAAGTTGCAATCTCTTCCCAGCTCTGGAACTGACCATCTGCCTGAAGGCCCCAGTTTAGATATCCATAACGTTTTTCTATTGAATTTCTGTAAACGTTCCATGAGTTACTGAATCGTGGCTTGTACTGTTCCCAATCATAAAATCTTGAGTAGGTAGCATTTCCACCAATTGAATAGGTCAAATCACCTGCTTTTGCAGTCCATTTAGCCATTAAATCATAACCCATATGCATATCAGAGTTCAAATTCTCTCTTGGCAAGCTGAATCCAACTTCAGAAGGTAACAAGATGTCATATTTTGATGCAGGTAGTCCAGTTCTCATACGTCTGAAAAAGTCGAATGAACCTGTAAGTTTACCATCAAAGAAACTTGCATCCATACCAATATCAAGTATTTTAGCTTTTATCCATGACAATGTAGTTACAGGCAGACCACGAGGTACAGTTCCTAATGTATACATTCCATCAATAACAGATCCTCCATTTTTATATGAGTAACCTGACATATAATCGAAAGCATTATATCCACTTACATTATCATCTCCTAGTAAACCATATGATGCTCTGAGTTTTAAGTCGTAAAATACATTTGTCAATTTACTTTCTCTCCAGAAAGATTCTTCTGAAATTCTCCATCCAACTGATGCTGAAGGGAAGAATCCCCATCTGTGGTTTGGTGGGAATTTCCATGAACCATCGTATCTACCGGAAAATTCAACTAGATATTTTCCTGCATAGTCGTAGTTAAATCTTCCGATATAACCAAGTCGTGCCTGTGTATTATTTCCTGTATCATCGTATGTATCCATGGTTTCATAGTCTATAAGATTCAATGCGTTTGATGTAGGAATAGAGTGTACCCATGTAGAAGGAGTATCTCTTTTTATAGTTTCTGCACCTAATACAGCTGACACGTTGTGATCTCCGAATCTTTTATCATAGTTTAGCTGTATATTAGTTGTAACCTCTTCTACATAACCTTGAGTTCTCTCACGCCATGGGTTATTATTTTCGAAAATTACAGGATAAGTATCTGTATCTTCATCATATCCATAAAGCTTATAAGTATATTCATGATTATCAAGCCTTTGATTAGCTAAATAATAACTAAATAATCCTTTGGCTTTTAATCCATCAAACAGCTCATATTCAGCATCAAAGTTCAACTGACCAACTCTCCATGTATTTTGGAAAGTACCTGACAAGTCATATGTAAGCCAGCCAAAGTTTGTGGCAGGGTTTGTTGAAGTTAAAGTTGGATAGAGAGGATTGTCATTAGCAAATGGTCTTCTTGTAGGCAAGTTTCTGAAAGTACCGAAACGAGGCATCCAGTAGTCGTCTACTTCAGGTACACCCGGGTTCTTCCTGGTCTCGATACGTCCATTCATACCACCACCAACTTTGAAACGGTCAGTAATATTGGCAGTAACATTCATCTGAACGTTTGTTCTCTGGAACCCACCATAGTTAACAATCATTGCATCCTGCTTCAAATTACCAACACTCAGATAGTAATTTATATTTTCAGAACCTCCAGATACGTTAGCATTTACATAAGTCTGAGGAGATACTTCCCAAATAAAATCATACCAGTCAAATGGAACATAACCCTTTTCAGTTCCTTTTTTCCATTTTTCGTAGTCTTCTTTTGTATAAGTGTAGTTAGTGGCTCCCTGAACTGTCTGCGACTGAATATAGTTAGTTATATAAGTCTCAGCTGTTGCAGGTTTTGGGAAAGCATATAGGCTTTGCCATCCATAATAAGTATTAAGTGTTACTGTATTTTTGGAATTTCTTGAACCTTTTTTTGTAGTAACAACAACAACACCATTTGCTGCCCTTACACCATAAATTGATGCAGAGGCATCTTTCAAAACAGTTATTGTCTCAATATCGTTAAAGTCAATATTATTAAATTGACCCTCATCAGATTGTATACCATCAATTACATATAATGGTGCACCCATATTTCTGATCTGGATATTAGTTGATGCACCAGGACGTCCATCCACCTGACGAGAGTTGATACCCGGAATCTTACCAACTAACGCTCCTGAAGAAGTTGAAGCCTGAGACCTGCTTATGTCTTCTGCTCCAATTACAGAGATAGCTGAAGTCAAAGACTCTTTTCTCTGAGATAAACCGAAACCGGTTACAACTACCTCACTAAGTATTTCTGTATCTTCTGACATTACTATGTCGATATTAGTACGACCATTAACATTAATACGCTGAGTAGTCATACCGACATATGAGACTTCTAAAACAGCATTAGGTGAAACACCGCTTAGAGTATAGTTACCATTGAAATTGGTAACTGTTCCCACAGAGGAATTTGCTACCTGTATGGTAACACCAATTAGTGGTTCACCGGATACATCGCTAACATTACCGCTCACTGTAATAGTCTGAGCAGACAAGCTTTGGGCTATTATCCACGCTAACGCGAGAAATATTCCCTTGCATAATTTTAAACATCTTTCCATTTTCATTTCATTTGTTTAGGTTATTAAATTTTCCTTTTAAATATTCAAAGTCATAAACATTAAAATCGGAGCTTTATAAATTAAGATTATAATATCATCAAAATCAAAATATTAAATCAGTCGTTAACTATCACTGGTGTGATAAAATTGGGATCTATTTGTAATATATTTTCACCTCCTATCTTTTTAAAATAAACTTTGCTTATAAACATATTCCTGGGATGTATTTCATTTTCACTCTGATGTGCATGAAATACGATTCTCCAATTCCCATCATTATCCTTAAACATTGAACTGTGCCCTACTCCATAAAGATTACCTGGTATCTGCAATAGTGGATTATGGGAATATTTTGTCCACTCACCCATAATATCAGTAGCAGTTGCACAACCAATTCCATAATATTGACTTTCATAGCTGTTGGCTGAATAAGTCATATAATAAGTTCCATTTTGTTTAATTACAAATGCACCCTCATTTACCCTTGGCCATACCTCTTCCCACTCTTGTGAAACATGGATACAGGGATGAAGTGTCTCCTTTTTTATTGTTTTAAGATCATCTTCTAGTTCTGCAACCCAAATATTCAAACCATCATTAAACCTATCAAAAAAAAGGTAAGGAGTGCCATCTTCATCAATAAAAAGAGTGTTATCAATAGTTTTCTCACCAGGCAACATTGGCTGTTTTATATCCTGAACAAAAGGACCTAATGGTGAGTCTGAAGTAGCCACACACATATGTTCCTCTGCAGAGTAGTACATATAAAACTTACCATTTATAAAGTAAACTTCAGGGGCCCAGAACCATTTTTCTCCATAACTATCATTCTTATGCAGGGCTAATCCATTTCGTCCATTATCAACCCTATTCCAATTTATAAGATCATTTGAGGTGATAACTTCTATTCCATCAGGTGATCCTGTACCGTATGCATAATATGTACCTTCATATAATAATATAAAAGGATCAGCAAGAGGAACATTTTTAAATGATTCTTGAGAAATAATTGATATGGACATTAGAAATATAAATGATGATAAAAACAATTTTTTCATTTTTCAGATATTATTACATAATTATTTCAAATTAAAAGAGTGGTTTTCTCCTGTAATTGTACAAAACTATCCAAATTGCTATATATACACTCTAAATATTGTCTCATAAAATAGTAAATATTATTCAAAAAAAAAGCGAACGGGATATCCCGTTCGCTATATCAATTAGTGTAATCACGTGTATCACAACTCTTTATCCACAGCTTCTATTTTTCTGATTATCAATTGAAGCTCAGACTTAATTTTTTCAACTTTAGAATTCATATCATCTAACAAATGATTACCTTTTTTAGAAGAAACTGATAAAAATCCTATATTATTTTCATAGGTCTGTAGTTCATTTTTCATACGGTCATACTGACGCATCAGTTTCTCACGTTCATGATAAAGCTGATTCTTTGCATTACCTGATCTGGCTAGATCAGAAATATTTGTTTTAAAACTTTCCAGCTTACGGTCTGTTTTATCAATATTCAATCTATCAAACTGCTCTTCTGTGGCGTCATAAAATTCGCGATAAGTGATATCCTTAAGTTTATATGGAACGTGCCCTATTGAGTACCACTGATCCATCAGTTCACGAAGTGCTGATAATGCTTTATCAGTATCGAGTGATTTATCAAGATTCTTTATTGTTTGTACTATTGCCCTTTTAGCCTCAAGATTTCTTGCCTCTTCATCGTATCGTGAGGAAGTATTAAGCTTCTTTTGTTCAAAGAAGTAATCGCAGGCCGTGATAAAACGTTTCCAGACACTATCTACATATTTACGAGGTATAATACCGATGGATTTCCACTCTTTTTGAATATCTATCATTTCCTGAGTTGTTTTTTTCCAGTCGGTGCTCTCCTTCAAAGCTTCGGCACGTTCACACAGCTCTAACTTCTTCTTTAAATTATCCTCCATCTCTCCTCTTAGAGACTTATAATAATCATTTTTATTTTTAAAGAACAAATCGCAGGCCGCACGGTAACGTTTGTAAATTTTTGTATTCCATTTTCTTGGAACATAGCCAATCTTACGCCACTGGGACTGAAGTTCCAGCACTTCTTTTACGCTCCTGTTCCAATCTTTAATGGTTTTTATTTTTGAATAATCAATAGCTTCTAACTTCTCACAAATTGCAGTTTTTAGCTCTAAATTCTCATCTTCTTTACTTCTCAGTTCCTCAAAATGAGCCTGATATTTTTTATTGATTTTTGTTGATGCAGCCTTAAACCTGTTCCAAATTTCCTCTCTGTCTTTTCTGGAAACCGGACCGGTCTCTCTCCACTCCTGATGCAGATTCTGCAGCTGATGAAAAGCAGAAATCACATCTGGTTCTTCATCAAGTCGCTCAGCCGCTTCACAGAGATCTGTTTTTAACTCAAGATTCTTCTTGAAATCATATTCCCTGAACTCATTGTTTATTCTGACCAGGTCATAGAACTTTTCTACATATCGTTGGTAAGATTTCCACAATTCATTAACCTTGGATTGTGGAATAAGTTTTATTTCGTTCCACTCCTGCTGCAGTGATTTAAACTCCTGATAGGTCTTGTTAAAATCTTCATGCCCCTGAGTTTCGGTCAGTAATTTAATTTGATTTATTATAGAAAGTTTTCTTTCAACATTCTTCTCTTTCTGAGCATCCTCTTTTGCAACAAGCTCTGCACGCTTCTCTTTAATTTTTTGAAGAAGCTCTTTTCCCTCATTGTAAATTTCAGGTTCCGTTGCTACAAAATCAATCTCTTCACCTCCCTCTGCAAAGAAGGCCTGTTTTTGTGTTTCAATCTCATTTCTTAGTGAACGATAAAACTGATTCTTATACTCTTCAACATGTTTACGCTTTAGATTTCCTTTTTCAAGCAGATCCCTCAAATGTTGTATTATCTCTTCTATAGAGAGTAAAACAGCACTTGAATCTTCAGATACAGTATCTTCGTCAATTTCATCTTCTTCTGATTCAGATTCATCCTCAATATGGGCATCATCCAGATCATAATCGATCTCTTTTTCACTCTCAGCTTCATTAACCGATTGAGATTCAACTGAAGAAGTTTCCTGCTCTGTTTGTTCAGACTGTAGGTTGTTATCAGATTCTACTTCGTTAACCGGTAGTTTTTCGTTCTCTAGATTGTTTGTAGTATTCATCCCTGTTCCTAAGTTTTACTCGGCAAATATGCCGGAATATGCATTTCAAATTACTTTTTTTTATGATACGATAGCAGTTTTTACAAAATATCTGATATCGAAAGTAATACAAATTAACGCATTATTTTTGTTAATTCATCGGTTTATGCAATTTATTTTTCTCTAAAGAATATATTAATCGGGGTACCGCTGAAATTCCAGTTCTCTCTCATCCTGTTTTCTATGAACCTGCGATACGGTTCTTTTACCCACTGAGGGAGATTACAGAAAAATACAAATGAGGGAACAGTTGTATTATGAAGTTGTGTAATATATTTAACTTTAACAAATTTGCCCTTATTCGAAGGAGGAGGAGTATTCTCAATTATTGGAAGCATTACCTCATTTAATTTATGGGTTGGTATTCTACGCTTCTTATTATTGTAGACCTCTTTTGCGAGATCCATAACCTTCAAAATTCTCTGTTTTGTTATGGCTGATCCAAATACTATCGGGAAATCTGTAAATGGGGCAAGTTTTTGACGGATCGCATTCTCAAATACTTTCACTGTTATGTTATCCTTGTCTTCAACCAAATCCCATTTATTGACAAAAACAACCAGACCATTTCTATTTTTTTGTATTAAAGTAAAAATATTCATGTCCTGACTCTCAATACCTCTGGTGGCATCAATCATCAGAATACAAACATCAGAATTTTCAATAACTCTGATTGAACGTATTACAGAAAAATACTCCAAATCTTCACTTACTTTACCTTTCTTTCTGATACCGGCTGTATCAATCAGGTAGAAGTCCATCCCAAACTTGTTATATCTGTGATAAATTGAGTCACGCGTAGTTCCTGCAATATCAGTAACGATACTTCTTTCTTCACCTAAAAGTGAATTTACTATCGAAGATTTTCCTGCATTTGGTCTGCCAACAATAGCAATCCTGGGTATATCCTCAAGTATTTCCTCCTCACTCTCTTTTGTAAACAGGGTCACTATATGATCAAGTAAATCACCTGTTCCTGAACCATTTATACTTGATACACTAAAAGGATCGCCCAATCCTAACGAGTAGAACTCAGCTGCTTGAAAACCAATTTCAAAATTATCAGATTTATTAGCTACTATAACAACCGGCTTACCTGATTTTCTGAGAATCTGAGCAACACCTGTATCCAGATCAGTTAAACCGTTCATTACATCCACAACAAAAAGAATCACATCTGCTTCCTGTATTGCAATGAGTACCTGTTTATTGATTTCATCCTCCATAACATCTTCGGAGTTTACAACCCATCCACCTGTGTCAACTAAAGAAAACTCTTTTCCATTCCAGCTAACATTCCCATACTGACGGTCTCGTGTAGTTCCTTCGATCTCTGTTACAATTGCCTGACGACTCTGTGTCAATCGGTTAAATAGTGTGGATTTACCTACATTGGGACGACCAACAATTGCTACTAAATTTTTCATAATTTTGTTTTGTTTGATAATGAATCAATAACTTTACACAGGATTAAATCAATCAAGTTTATAACCAAACTGTTTTAACAAATTATCCCTGTCTCGCCAGTCTTTCTCGACTTTCACATATAATTGAAGATATATTTTCTTCTCAAAAAACAGTTCAATATCCTTGCGTGCAAGTGTTCCTAATTTTTTGACAGCTTCTCCTTTATGTCCTATTATAATACCTTTTTGAGTGTCTCTCTCCATTAGTATTACAGCTCTGATTCTGATTATGTCTTTCTCCTCTTTAAACTCCTCTACAGCTACTTCCATTGAATATGGAATCTCTTTCTGATATATCAAAAGAGCTTTCTCTCGTATAATCTCGGTTACAAAAAAACGAGCAGGTTTATCTGTAAGAGCATCTTTCTCAAAATAGGGAGGAGATTCAGGCAAAAGCTCCAATATCCTTTTCTGAATGATATCTATACTGAAATTATTCAAAGCTGAGATAGGATAAATCTCAGCTTTGGGTAATAATTCATGCCAAGTGTCAACAAACTTCTCCAACTCTTCCTGATTTGTCTTGTCGATTTTATTTATTAACAATAATACCGGTAGATCAAGTTGCTGAACTTTTTTCAAGAAATTATCATTCTTATCAACTTTCTCCACAACATCAGTAACATAGAGCAAAACATCTGCATCCTGTAATGCTGAAAGCGAGAAGTTGAGCATCTGCTCCTGCAATTTATAATTGGGCTGCAGTACACCTGGAGTATCTGAGTATACAATCTGATATTCGGGTTTATTCACTATCCCAATAATCCTATGACGTGTGGTCTGAGACTTATTGGTGATAATGGAAATTTTCTCTCCAACCAACTTATTCATTAAAGTTGATTTTCCAACATTGGGATTACCAACTATATTTACGAAACCCGACTTATGCCCCATCATATCCCCATTTCAGATAAACACTTCCCCAAGAGAATCCGGCACCAAACGCAGTAAGAATTATATTGTCACCTTTTCGAAGTTTAGATTCCCACTCCCACAAACAGAGGGGTATTGTACCAGCACTGGTATTACCATACTTCTCGATATTTATCATTACTTTTTCAGGTGACAAACCTGTTCGCTGTATTGCTGCATCAATTATACGCATATTAGCCTGATGTGGCACAAGCCAATCTATATCCTCAGCTTCAAGATTATTACGTTTCATAATAGATTCTGAAACTTCAGCCATTTTTGAAACTGCATATTTAAATACAACCTTACCGTCTTGATATACAGTGTGTTCTGAATTCTTTACAGTATCTGCTGTCGCAGGAAATTTACTCCCACCAGCTTTTAGTTGCAATGGTTTATAACCTACTCCATCTGAGTGCAGCTCGGCATCTATAATTCCAAGATCATCTTCAGTAGGTTCAATTAAAACTGCTCCTGCTGCATCACCGAAAAGTGGGCAGGTAGTGCGATCTTTATAATTTGTAATAGAAGACATCTTATCTCCTGCCAAAAGTATTATTTTCTTGTATTTACCTGTCTTAATCAGACCATTGCAAATTTCAAGACCATAAATAAAACCTGAGCAGGCTACCTCCATATCGAAACAAAAAGCATTTTTTATTCCACAGTTTTCTGCAACTATAGATGCAGCAGATGGGAATATATGATCGGGAGTGGAGGTTGCAAAGATTACAGCATCAATTTCCTCAGGTTTTGCGCCTGTTTTATTAAGCAAATCTTCTACAGCCTCAGTACCTAAAACAGAGATACCCTGCTCCTCTCCTTTTAATATTCGTCTCTCTTTAATGCCAACCCGGGTCATTATCCACTCATCAGTAGTATCTACCATAGTGGAAAGTTCTTCATTCGTGAGTATATATTCAGGCACGCTTGCAGAAATACCTGTGATTACTGCATTTAATTGTTTAATCATTTTCAGTAAATTATTAATGAAAAAAAACCCTGAAAAACGATCGGGTCATTTCAGGGTCCTTTGTTTTAATAAGATTCCAGAGATTGCAATTATGCTATCACATCTTTCTCTATTGCCAGTTTACCTCTGTAATAACCACACTCACCACAAACTGTGTGATAAACATGCCATGCTCCACAATTTGAGCAAAGTGCCATTGTTGGAGTTTTTGCATGATCATGTGATCTTCGTTTTCCTTGTCTTGATGAAGACTGTCTTCGTTTTGGATGTGCCATTTTATGTCAAATTTTCAATTATTCTATACTTAGTTATCATCTAAATTTAAATTCCTGAGAGGGTCCCAGCGAGGATCACCGGACTGAAAGTCCACATCTTCGTCTGTATCGGGATCATCATCGTCCAGGTCTAAATCATCTGCTTCAGAATCATCATCGCTGCTCACAGCACGATGTTTTCTATATTTTGTTGATACAACCCTGTTACATTCACCCGGTGGATGTACATGCTTTATAGGAATGTTCAGAGCAATAAATTCATACAGGAACCAGGCAATATTAATCTCACCTTCATCCTCAGGGATAATGACTATCTCATCACTTTCCTCTGAATACTCTTTTCCAAACTTTACTACAAGTCTGTTATTTGTATCAATGTCAAGATTCATGTCGTCAAGACACCTTGTACAAGGTACTTTAACGACACCTTTTATATCAAAACTAAATTCAAAGGTGGATGAAGTTCTTTTCACATTCACCTTTACCTTAACATTACCCTTCCTAAATTCTTCGCCATCAATAGCTTCGAAAAACTTATTATCCAGCTCATAGTCATAGCTATGATTACCTAAGGAAAGGTTTTTAAGGGAAATATTGTACAAACTAAATTTTGCCACGTTTTCTCCTCAAAATAAAGCGGTGCAAAGATAATAAAATTTTCTTTACACTGTTTGTTTTAAATGTTTTTATTTTTTATATGCCTGAGACAACTGAAACTGTTATTTTCCTGCCGCTCTCTTTACTATATCCTGCATTGTATCAAAATTCTCTTCTAGACTTTGCAGTAGTTTAAACTGAGCTCTGGTTCTAACAAGATTATGTTCTGGATATGCAATTTTATAATACAGATCTCCGTCAATATAATCTGTAAAAAAACGAACTGTTTGCATATAAGTGAGTAACTTAGCTCCAAAAGCCAGATTCTCAATTTCTACATCGGTCAGAAATGAAGCTGCATGTGTTAGATAACCTTTAGCATATGCTTCAAAAATATCCAGATTAACAGATATATTGTCAAGATTCTTATCATCTTCTGCACCAGTATTGGCACCTGTGCGAATAAAATCTCCGAAATCCGATAATACATAACCAGGCATAACAGTATCTAGGTCTACGACACAAAGTACTTTATCATTTTCATCAAACAATATATTATTTACTTTAGTGTCGCAGTGATTGATACGCTTAAGCAGTTTTCCTTCACGGTGCAACTTTTCTGCTTTACACATTTCCTCTGCACGATCTTCAATCTCTTTCACAAGATCTGCCACTTCAGCCAATCTTCCGGCTTTATTTGCTTTAACAGACTCCCTGAATGTTACCAATCGAGCCTCCATGTTATGAAAGTTTGGGATAGTTTCAAAAAGAGGTTCTCCCGGAAGATCAGACAACAATTTCTGAAAATCACCAAACGCCATTCCGGCACGGTAGGCCAAATCACTATTTATCTCCTCGTAGCTTTTACAATCTTTTATAAACTTTGTTATACGCCAGTAGTTACTTTCACTGTCTTTATAGTATAGCGCACCATCATGTGTGGGAACCAATGTCAGAACTCTACGCTCAACATCTTTTAGACCCTTCTCCTGAAGTTTTTTGCGAATATGATTGGTTACCCTGCTAATATTATCCTGTAGCTGATCTACATTCTTAAATACATAATGATTTATGCGTTGCAGAACATACTCCTCATTACCATTTACAACCTTGTATGAATCGTTTATATGGCCTTTTCCAAGTGGTTCAATTTTTACATTCTCTTCTTGTTCGATAAATTGAAAGACTATTTCTTTCAGTTTGTTCATCTCATTCATTCTTCTTGTTTTAGGTTTTTTCTGTAAGGGAATTTTGTATTATCTCTCTAGTAAGTTTGTCTGATATATATTTTACTAAATTCAAAAAGCGATTTATGCAATCACTCGAATTCCAGTTCTCCAAAAAATTCAGGAGTATGAAAATTTGGCTTTGGCAAATCAATTGGGTTCCAGCTCAGGAAGTGGGGTTTTGGTGTTTTATCACCACACTTATAAAAGTTGGCTCTAATCTTTTGACCCGAAAGTGTTTCGTTATCTTTAAATCCTAATGCAACCTTTGGAATTTCGAGATACATTGTCCAGTCACTCAACTGCTTTCCATTTTCATATCTATGGTTGATAGTGCTGTGTCTGTAAATAGTGTTCATCAATTCAGTTTGGGATACACCTTTTTCTCTCGATTCATGAACGCGTGATAACAACACACCAAGCACATTACATTCAAAGTTTCTGTAGCTGGTTTCACCTTCTCTCTGCATAAAAAATTCAACGCAACTATCCTCCCAGACAGAACCAAAATCTTCTGTGTTAACCGCTCTGATCTCTTCACCTATAACAGTATAGTAAAGATACATATACTCATTGTTATGTGCCACACGAACAGTCACGGGCATTTTTTCGGGAAAGTCGTTTCTCCAGTTTACCTGATCAATTTCTGCTACTGCTCCTGCCTCAAGGAGAATTTTCATTTTATCAAGTGCCGTTTCATAATTTGATACATTCTGTAACGGTACGTGTAAAGTTTTCATGTTATAATAAATTTTTTTCAAAGATATCCTTTTTCAGGAAAATGGGCAAATAATATTTTTTACAAAATCATGGCTCATTCTTAGTTGGCTCTTACATAACTCTTACATTCTTCTTTTATACCTTATATAAAATAGAAGTTTGTAAAGAGCATTTAGTTATTAAACAAAAATTAAAAATGCAGTAGGCAGGAATATAAAAAAAATAGCTGCAGAAAGTTTCTGCAGCTACATTTTATTAGAAGTGTTTAGCTATTTATTCTGCACTTTCGTGACTGAAATAGATACCATTTGAAAGTTGAGGTTTATCATTGTAAGTAGTCTTAGTTGCAATTACCGTCAACATGTCTCCAACTTTAATATCTTTGTCAGCCAAGAGGTTTTTTCTAAAATCACCTGTTGCCCCAAAACCAGGGTATACACCATATACATAAATTTCACTATCACCATCCTTCAGGTAAACATTACCATATGTAGGATTTTCAATCATAGTGATTTCTCCAGTCACCATGTAATAATCAGTGCTAGAGTCTGGTTTTGTCAATACCTCTGCAACAGTTGCTTCCGTTACCGGAATTGATTTTTCTAAAACAGCACCTCCTACCTGAGGAGCATCTTTATAAGCAGCACGTTTTCCAACAATAGTAATTATATCACCTACTTTAAGATTCTTGCTCTCATAATCCTGGATTCCATAAACATACGCTTCACCTGAGAAGTCTTTAATGTAAACATTTCCATATTTTGTATTTGCAATACTATCAATTACTCCAGTCAGACGATATTGAGTGTCACCCACTTCAGCAGCAAGAAACTCTGAGATAGGTACTTCAAGAATTGCTCCTTTTTGAGTTATACTGGTTTCAGTTGTATATAATTTAGAGTTGGCTGTAGTACTGAAAACTATTGTTGTTCCTCTATCACCACCAGTATTAGGATTGGCTTTGAATTTAATCACAGTATTCTCTCCAGATGATTGAATTGAAGAGATAGATAACCATGATTTTGCATCTTCTGGAATTTCTACAGATACACCTTCACCCTTTGAAGTTAAGTAAGCAATAAACTCACCACCTTCAATAGGAAGTGCAGCATTCTCTACTGAATCTACTTTAACGAGCGACTTTCTTAATTCTACTACTGTAACATTTACCAACTGAGGTGATCCTGCATAAGTAGATTTTGGTCCTACAACTGTAATCTCATCACCAACTTCGATGTTAAGACTCATGAAGTTTTTTGTTCCACCCTTTGCGTCAAGAGTACCATAAATATAGATGGTTCCGGTTTCATCTGTCAAATCCCAGTTTCCATACTCAGTATTTGAGATTGTGGTTACAACCCCTGATACCTGGAATGTCTTTCCGTCAGGACCATTTCTGACTTCAGAAACAGGAGCTTCGGAAATCTGAGCTAAACCTTGTATGATATTAACTCTCTGAGTTTTTCCTGCACTCTTGATCAAAACTTCTGCAGTACGACCATCTAATGTAGCCTCAGCAGTGAATGTAACATCTGATTCTCCGGAACTCCCTGAAGTTGAAGATATATTTAACCATTCAACTGGATCTTTACTAGTGGTTACTTTCTCTATTGTCCAGCTATCTTTTGCTGTTAGTTTAATTGAGGCAGAACCACCATCAACCGGCAGTGATACGTATGACGACGATACCTGAATTTCTTCAAGCAGAGTCATTGTTTCTTCTTCATCACAGCTTATCAATAGAGCAATTGCCGCGAAGAATATTGGGAATAAATATTTTAATTTCATTTTATCTATACTTTTAATTAGTTGAAAATATATTTAACACCAATTGATCCGTACCAGGTCTGACCTAATGTGTAGCTTGGTGTGAATGTTTTGGTATCACCACTAATTGAAGCGGGAGTAGAGAATGTAGCAAAACCGTCAGCATCAACTCCTTCATATTTTAGGATTCGAGCTTCAGTACCAATTTCAGGATTCAAATATTTAGCAACTCCCCAACTTGAGTTGAAAAGGTTCATTACGTTTTTGATATCCAAACTAAGCTGTAATACATTTCTAGCTTTACCTGTATTTACCACAAAGTCATGTTTATAGCTAAAGTCGATGCGATGTACCCATGGTGAATAAACACTATAAGCTTCAGCATATTTTCCCTGACGTTTTTTCAAATAACTGTTGTTATGTACATAGTCCATAAAACGAGTTTTGTCTCCCTCCGAAACAAAACGGAATTGTCCGTTTGCTACCTCTTCATCGGTAGGAACATAAATCGCATCGTAATTGTAACCATCTGCATTTATATCATTTACGGTCATAAACGAATAATTTGCTCCACCGCGCCATCCTTCATAAATGAAGCTATAATGATTACCACTCTTATCGCTTGCAGTTAAGGAGGCTACAAGACGGTCAGGTGTAGTATACTGTGAATTATGCAATTTAATGTGGTTTGGACCTTCAACAGTTGGTACATATGTAAATGCAGATTCTGCATTAGAGCCGGGCATACCGGTAATATCTTTAGCAACTGTGTGAGTATATGCTGCCATCAAATCGAGCCATTCTGTTGGTTGTGCATTGAATGTGATATTGCTTGACCAGCCATATCCGCGACTTGTATTTTCCAATACAAATGCTTTTGTACCGATACGATATCCATCAGGATAAATAGGACGATTATCAACACCGTTGAAACGGGCAAAACCTCCTACAGATGGTATACTCCAGTCTGAGATAGAAACACCGTTAATTGTTTTATTAAAGATTCCTTCTACTGTTACTGAAGATGGGAATGGCGTTGGGAATGAATAGTCAAGCGCCAACGATGTTTTCCACACTTGCGGCATTTTGAAATTAGGATCAACAGCAGCGATAGCTGATGGAACTGTACCATCTTCAGGAGAAATAGTAGTAGGATAGCCCAATGATGCCAATTTGTTATATAATGCAGAAATATTAGCATTACCATTTTCATCAGTTACAAGACCACCTGCAAACTCATCCATTGAGAATCCTTTCCTAGCAGCTTCTGAAGCATTAATCTGAGCCTGATACTGAACCATACCACCATTAGTAGGCATATTAGTGAAAAATACCAGAGGTAAATTACCTGAGAACAGACCAGTACCTCCACGCAGTTTAAGGCTGTTATCACCTATTGCATCCCATACAAATCCTACACGAGGAGAGATAATAATACTTGCATCGGGCCATTTACCTGTGTCAATATTTCGACCTGAATAATCAATTTCATAGATAGCCTTATTAGTCATCAAGTCATTATTATTGAAAAACAATCCATCTAATCTTAATCCGTATGATAGTTTGAATCTTTCGCTAAAGCTCCAATCGTCCTGTGCATAAACTCCAATCTTGTTACTTCTAACTCTAGCTGCAGGGTTTGTATCACCGTCATAACCATAAGTAAGTGCTACAATTTCAGGAGTACCTCCATTTAAGAAATCATCGAGACTAGTGTATCGATAATATCCTGTTCCGTTACGCATATATGCGTTATCAGCCATTTTGTATTCGTAAGCAATACCTCCCACTACTTTGTGATTACCCAAGTAGTATGTCAACTCATCTTTAATATTTAAGACGTCGTTATGAACTCCATTATTCCATGTAAACAGCTCGTATCCAAGCGACATATATGATTGATTATCTTTTAGAATATCAATAAATGGGAATTCAGCAGAATTTGATCCACGGATATCATCAAGTTTTGAGAATGTTGCCAGGAACTGATTTGAAATATTGTCTGACAAACGGCTGTTCAAGTCGAATGAGAATGAATGAACCAGGTTGTCCTGAGAATACATAGAATTTGCAAAAGACATTGAAGCTTTTGACATTCTTGCCTCTGACATACGAGTTCCACCATCCATGGATGTTGCATTAGGCGATCTCCAAGATAGATTCTTTGTATAGTTGTATCTTAATGCCAGACGATGTTTATTTGATATATTCCAATCTAAACGAGCAAGTAGTTTACGGTTGCTGTCATCAGCAGGGAAATTTGTATAAGACCCTGTTTCATATCCATATTCACTTCTCACAAAATCTGAAACTCTCTTAAGATCGCTTTCAGTTGTGCGTGAGATGAAATTATCAGGATCTTCAACACCATTTATTGATGGTCTCCAACGGTTTACAATTGTTGGAGTTTTTGCCATTTCAGCGTTCACAAAGAAGAACAATTTATTTTTAATAATTGGACCTCCTAAAGTAAAACCATAAGTTGTGTTACGATCTCTTTCACGAGCACCATCTATTTGTAATCCTTTGACAGCATCACCTCTTATGTTTTCATTTCTGTGATAAACATAAGCACTTGCCTTAAAGGTGTTTGTACCTGATTTGGTAATAGCATTTACCCCTCCACCAATAAAGTTTGTCTGACGAACATCATATGGAGTAATTACAACCTGCAATTCTTCAATAGCTTCAATTGAGATTGGGTTACCACCACCAGGCAGAGCATCACTCAAACCGAAGTTATTGTTGAAATTAGCTCCGTCAACTGTAAAGTTGGCTGTACGACCATCTGTTCCGGCGAAGCTCATTCCATTACCACCATATGGAGATAGACGTGTAATATCCATAATGCTTCGGCTAACAGTAGGCAGATTTTCTATTTGGGTGTTTGTAATATTTGTCACTGCACCTGTTTTCTCAGTTGAGAATTTAGTTCTCAAAGCTGTAACTACAACTTCACCCAAAGAAACAGTCTCTTCTTGCAACACAACGTTATGTGAGTAGTTCTCACCTAAGCTTAGTGTTATACCTTCGGTGATATTATTACCATATCCAATGTAGGATATTTCAACAGTATAAGGACCTCCAACACGCATACCATTAAGGTTGTATCGTCCTTCCAAGTTTGTCACAGTACCGTAGGTTGTACCTGATGGTTCATGTGTTGCAACCACTGTTGCTCCAATCACTGCTCCATCAACATCTGTAACACGTCCACTCATACTGGATGTTGTTACCTGAGCTTGCATCACAGTAGCAATTGTTATAAATAGTGCTACTGCTATAAATCTCAACTTTTTAATCATAAAATGAATTTTTTAATAAAATTAGAGTTGTTAGATTGAATTAAATCATGGACAAAATTAAGTATAAAATTTAAGAATGTAATTAAGAAAATGTTACGAAATGATACCAATGGTAAAGCAGTTAGATTGTATTGATTATTAAATGTTTATCAAATTTTCAGCAAAAGAATTACATTATAATCAAAATGCAAGTTTTCACCCTTTATAACTTCTTTTTTATAAAAGAAATAGCGTATAACTTACGAATTCTCATCGAAGCTATACGCTAAAACCAGTTATCTATTTTTTCTATAATGTATTGACTACATCATACCGCCCATTCCTCCGCCTGCAGGCATTTGAGGAAGTGGATTCTCTTCTTTCTTATCAGTTATAACACACTCTGTTGTCAGGAACATACCTGCAATAGAAGCTGCATTTTCTAGTGCTACACGAGTAACCTTTGTTGGATCAATAACTCCTGCTTCATAAAGATCTTCATACTTGTCAGTAGCTGCATTGTATCCAAAGTTACCTTTTCCTTCACGTACTTTCTGAACTACAACTGCACCTTCTTTACCAGCATTGGCTACTATTTGACGAAGTGGTTCTTCAACTGCACGTTTTACAATTTCAATACCAGTTGTTTCATCATCGTTTTCACCTTTCAGATCTTCGATTGAATCAACTGCACGAATATATGCAATACCACCACCCGGAACAGTACCTTCTTCAACTGCTGCGCGTGTAGCAGACAAGGCATCCTGAACACGATCTTTCTTCTCTTTCATCTCAACTTCAGAGTTTGCACCAACATAAAGAACGGCAACTCCACCTGAAAGCTTAGCCAGTCTCTCTTGTAGCTTTTCGCGATCGTAGTCTGAAGTAGTTTTTTCAATCTGAGCACGGATCTGTCCGATACGGCTCTGAATTGCTTCCTTATCACCAAGTCCGTTTACAATTGTAGTAGTATCTTTGTCGATTGATATTTTTTCAGCGCTACCACACATGTCCAGAGTAGCATTTTCAAGTGTCAGACCTTTTTCTTCAGAAATTACTACTCCACCTGTAAGTGTTGCAATATCTTCGAGCATCTCTTTTCTGCGATCACCAAATCCAGGAGCTTTGACAGCAGCAATTTTAAGTGATCCGCGTAGACGGTTTACAACTAATGTTGTTAAAGCTTCAGAATCTATATCTTCCGCAATGATAAGCATAGGTTTACCTGTCTGAATTCCTTTTTCAAGAATTGGCAGAAGATCTTTAATTGCTGAGATTTTTTTATCATGAATTAAAATAAGAGGATTCTCGAATTCAACCTTCATTGATTCTGTGTCTGTTACGAAATATGGTGAGATATAACCACGGTCGAATTGCATACCTTCAACTACATCTACATATGTGTCAGTACCTTTAGACTCTTCAACTGTTATCACACCTTCTTTGCTTACTTTCTGCATTGCTTCAGCAATAAGTTTACCTATGCTTTCATCACCATTTGCTGAAATTTTAGCAACGTTTTCAATCTTTTTCAGGTCACCACCAACTTCTAACGCTTGATTTTTCAGATTTCCTACAATAGAAGCTACGGCTTTATCAATACCGCGTTTCAGATCCATTGGATTTGCACCGGCAGTAACATTTTTTAAACCTACACTTATAATTGATTGTGCTAATACAGTTGCAGTTGTTGTTCCGTCACCGGCATCATCATTAGTTTTAGAAGCAACCTCTTTTACTAGCTGTGCTCCCATGTTCTTGAATGAATCTTCTAATTCAATCTCTTTTGCAACAGTAACACCATCCTTTGTGATGTGAGGTGCACCATATTTTTTATCAATAATAACATTGCGACCTTTTGGTCCTAATGTAATTTTTACTGCATCTGCCAGTTCGTCTACACCTTTTTTAAGCAGGTCGCGAGCTTCGATGTTGAATTTAATCTCTTTAGCCATATTATTTTAATTAATTGTTTTATGTTTTTTGATAAGTTTATCTACATGTTGAAATACTATATAAAAATACTATGAAGCATGTATTGCCTGGTATTTCAACTTTTTGTTTATGTGTTTATGAAAGTATAGCTAGAATGTCAGACTGACGCATAATTAAATGCTTTACTCCTTCAATTTCGATTTCTGTGCCTGCATACTTTCCATAAAGCACATTGTCGCCTTCTTTAACTACCATTTCTTCATCTTTTGTGCCTTTTCCTACAGCAATTACTTCACCTCTTAATGGCTTTTCTTTAGCTGTATCAGGGATAATAATTCCGCTAACTGTTTTTTCTTCTGCAGCTGCCGGCTTTACCAGCACTCTGTCTGCTAATGGTTTAATGTTCATACTACTAAAATTTGTTGTTAATATTATTAATTTAAGTTATCTAATCGATACAACCATACTGCTAATTCTGTGCCAAAAATTTCTTATAAAGAAAAAAGTGTTTAATCTGACAAAATTTCAGTAGAGCACTGACATATCATAATTGACACCTCTATTTTTAGACAAACAGGTAAACATAAAAATGAATGAAATGTTTACAATTAACTGGTATCTCTAAAAAAAAACCTATTTTTACGTAATAATTTCATTGGACTGATTTTATACTCTTTTGGACGACAGAATTAATATCTGAGACTGAATTAAAATTAATGACTATGGAAGAGAAATTTGTTACAGTTAAAACTTTCACTTTTCCGGCTGATGTGACCATGGTTCAAACTTATATGGAAATGAGAGGTATTGAAGTTTATTTTAAAAATCTTGTTTCAAACAGACTGGCATATACACTTGGAGATATTGAAATGCAGGTAAAATCGTCTGATTACGAAAATGCAAAGGCTGCACTTATAGAGGGAGGCTTTGCAAAGCCGGAGGATTTTTTGTAGTATTATCTAAAAAAGTAATTTCTCTTTTAATATGTCAGTAGAGTTAGTAAAAAATAGCCAGAAATACAGGAATATACTAATAGGACTTATAATTCTATTAGGTTTGATAATTTTCAGATATACACGTCCGTACATGAGTGGTTTTCTAGGTGCCGCAACTCTTTATATATTAGTAGTTGATCAACACAGGTATCTTATTCAGAAACTTAACTTTAAAAAGGGCTTGAGTGCAATTCTTATAGTACTTATTGTTCTAATTTTCATCCTGATACCACTTACAGGAATAGCATTCCTTGTTATAGATACATTCTCCAGTATTACTATAGACCCTGAAGTAATACTGGGTCAGATAAATGATTTTATAAACTCCCTGGAGGCAAAACTTGGATTCAACATATTTACACCTGAAAACCTATCGGCACTTCCAAGAGCGGGAACTAATATTCTTCAAATACTTGGCAACAGCATATATTCATTCATTATAAACGTTGTGGTTATATTGTTTGTTTTGTACTACATGCTTTATAGTAATGAAGAATTTGAAAAAGCTATTACCGAGATACTCCCTTTTAAGGATGAGAATAAAGAGATATTAATTGATGAGACTAAGCTTATTATTCAGGCAAATGCTATCGGTATACCGCTTATGGCTATTCTGCAGGGCTTATTTGCTTACATGGGATATCTGTTGTTTGGAGTAAACAGTGCACTTCTTTACGCTATTTTAACTGCATTCGCAACTATACTTCCACTTGTTGGAACAATGATAATATGGGTTCCTTTAGGCATTGGGCTTTTGATTGGTGGTGATTTAGTTAATGGTGTAGGACTTATTATTTATGGCCTTTTTATCATTGGGGGTGTAGATAATGTTGCGAGATTCCTTTTGCAGAAAAAGCTGGCTGATATACATCCATTGATTACCGTTTTTGGGGTACTTATTGGTATCCCGATTTTTGGTTTTTGGGGTGTAATATTCGGGCCACTGCTTCTTTCTCTATTTATACTGTTTTTTAATATGTACCGTCATGAATATGTCCCAGGCTCTAAAGCAGAAGCGAGGGTAACTACACGATTGAAGGCTAAAAAAATGAAAATACCAGGCTATAGTCTTGCAAAGCCAAAAAAGAAACAAAAGAAAAATGAAGTTCAAAGTGAATAATAGCACCTGCTTTTCAATTTTTTATGTCTGTTTGGTTATCATATTCAATGGATGCAATACAGGTAATTATCAAAAGAATACATCAATTGAGAAGGGCAAATACCTATTCTCGGAAGATATTCGTTATGCACAGGGTTTCAAAATTGATTATTACGAAGAGTATACAAGAGTAATAATCAACAATCCATGGCAAGAAAACAGAGAGATCTACAGGGCATACTATTTGGTTAAGACAGACTCAATTGAAATTCCTGAAGAAGGTATAAAAGTTAAAGTTCCTCTCACTTCTATTTCAGTAAATACTTTTTCATACTTTGAATTTTTATCTCTGTTGGGTGAATTGGATAAAGTGACTGGAGTAACCGACGGATCAAGAATCTATAATCCTGAAATACTGAATAAAATCAGTGAAGGTCAAATTATTGATTTAGGTGATCCATTCAATCCTAATATTGAAAAAACTATAGCACTTAGTCCACAAGCTGTAATAAACTCAGCTTATGCACAATTAGACAATTACAGCTTAAGACTCACTCAAGCTGGTTTCCCAATCATCTACTCATTGGAGTGGATGGAGAACAATCCGCTTGCACGTGCCGAATGGATAAAAATGATCGCCGCATTTTTTGAAAAAGGGGCTTTGGCAGACACATTATTCAATAATATTGAGGAAAGGTATTTGGCAGTTAGAGAAATAGCTTATGAACCCGACACAAGAAAAAAAGTCATGACGGGTGACATTTTTCAGGGAACCTGGTATGTACCGGGTGGAGATAGCTTTAATGCTGCACTCTTTAGAGATGCAGCATTAAAATACATTTATGAAAACAATAACATGAGTGGCAGCATTGGACTGGATATTGAATCTATTCTTACCCAATTTGGAGAAAGTGATATCTGGTTTGGCTGTGAAGCAGATAGGTATTCCGATCTAGCTGCCAAGGACTCAAAATACATGCTTTTAAAGCCATATAAAGAAAAGCAGATATTCAATAATCATAACCGTACAACAAAAACAGGAGGAAATGATTATTTTGAAAGTTCAATTGCTCATCCCGACCTTATTTTATCGGATATAGTAAAAGCTGCATATCCTGAAAAGCTGCATAACTATTCATTCACCTATATAAGACCATTAAACTGATTACAAATAAGTTATTAAGATAATTTGAAGAAGAACTCAACAATATTTGCACTATTAATAATCCTGTTAGGTGTAACTTTCATCTGTGATATTTTTACAGGAAATGCAACTATATCTTTTAAGGAGGTATGGGCTGCGCTTTTTGGTGGATCAGGAAATGTTATAATTGATGAAATTATACTGAATTACAGACTGCCTAAAGCGCTGACTGCTATTATTTCCGGTTCTGCTCTATCAGTAGCCGGTTTGCTAATGCAGACTCTATTTCGTAATCCACTTGCAGGACCGGATGTACTGGGTGTTAGTGCAGGTGCCGGACTAGGTGTTGCTCTGCTTACATTATTAAGCGGTACGGTGTTGCTCCCAATTATTTATTCATTAGGTGGAATGGGTCAGATTATTGCTGCTGTAACAGGTGCTTCACTAGTTTTAATTTTAATATTGGGTGTATCCGCAAGGATAAAAGACTCTATCACTATTCTGGTACTTGGAATGATTTTTGGGTATGTTGCAAGTGCTCTGGTTACTATATTGCAAAGTTTTGCTGATCCGGATTCTCTAAAAGTGTTTGTAACATGGACTTTTGGAAATTTAGGTGACGTTACATGGGATAAAATGCCTATTCTTTCTATTCTGGTTTTAGCAGGAATAACCTCAGCACTACTTCTACAAAAAGCACTAAACAGTCTGCTTCTTGGTGAGAATTATGCAGTGAGTACTGGACTTAATACCAAAAGAGCACGTATTTTAATTATTTCGATTTCTGCAATTATCACTGGTACAGTAACAGCTTTTACTGGTCCGATAGCATTTGTAGGAGTGGTAATTCCCCATTTTGCACGTGCATTTTTCCGAACAGTCAATCATAAAACAGTACTTCCTGCAACTATACTTCTGGGAAGTATTTTAATGTTGGTTTGCGATATTGTTTCACAATTGCCAGTTTCTAACAGGACCCTCCCTATTAATGCAGTTTCTGCTATGTTTGGTGCCCCGATGATTATATGGATAGTATTAAAACGCAAGAAGCTATAACTCTTATTATAGTAATTTTATTATCTCTCAAAGAAATTAAATTTAGTGAAAATCAATTCCTTCAATAAACAAAACTGCATGTTAAAATGTCTAATGTATAAATAGTATTATAAAAAGGACAAAATATATTTGGCATCGTTTTTGCTTTTAAGCTGAATAGTAAAGAGTGAAACAGATATTTTAAAAATATACGATTAAAAATAAAAGTTTATATTTGTAATCGTAACAGAGAATAAAGAAGGATTAAAACAATGGATAATAACTTTTCACAGCGCGTTAGAGACATTATGGCATATAGTCGTGAAGAAGCCGGTCGTCTCCAGAACAATTACATAGGGCCAGAGCATTTAATGCTTGGTATACTTCGTGATGGAGATGGGTTAGCTATACAAGTACTTCAGGATTTTGATATAGATCTCCACGTCTTAAAAGATTATATAGATTCACATGTTCGTTCTATTCAGGAGCCATATGATGGAACTAGCGAGCTTGTTATAAATAAAAATACCGAGAAGGCTTTAAAAATGAGTATTCTCGAGGCACGTCTTACTAAAAGCATTGAAACAGATACAGAACATATATTACTTGCACTTTTAAAGGAGAAAAATACTTTGATATATGATATTCTTAAACAGTTTCAACTGGATTACTCTAGTGCATTTATGTATATTAAAAGTATTCTTGAAAACAGAAGTGAGGAGGATTTAGATGAAGCTGATTCTCCAGTATCAGGACCAAATTTCACGGATGATGATGATGAGGATATGAACGACAAATCGTTCAATCCTGGTGGTGCACAGGGCACTTCTCAAACAAAAAACAGCTCATCTGACACACCTGTACTTGATAACTTTGGAACTGATATTACACGCGCTGCCATAGAAAACAGACTTGACCCTGTTGTTGGTCGCGAGAAAGAGATAGAGCGAATTGCTCAGATACTCAGCAGGCGTAAGAAAAACAATCCTGTACTTATTGGTGACCCGGGAGTAGGTAAATCTGCAATAGTAGATGGATTAGCTCTCAGAATCACACAGAAGAAGGTTTCACGTGCACTATTCGATAAGAGGGTAATAGCTCTAGATATGGCTTCGATAGTGGCAGGCACAAAATATCGAGGACAATTCGAAGAGCGTATTAAAGCTATACTGAATGAACTTTCCAAAAACCCGAATATCATTTTGTTTATTGATGAGATACACACAATCGTTGGTGCGGGAGGTGCAGCAGGATCTCTGGATGCAGCCAATATGCTGAAACCTGCACTTGCCAGAGGTGAAATACAGTGTATTGGAGCTACAACTTTGGATGAATATAGGAAAAACATTGAAAAGGATGGTGCTCTGGAACGTCGTTTCCAGAAGGTTATAGTAGACCCTACTACAACGGAGGAAACATTGCAGATATTGAGAAATATTAAGGAAAGATATGAAGATCATCATAATGTGAGATACACAGATGAGGCATTAAAAGCTTGCGTGAAACTCACTGAGCGTTATGTTACGGATCGTACATTCCCTGATAAAGCTATTGATGCATTAGATGAAGCCGGGGCAAGAGTTCATATTTCAAATATTGTTATACCTGAGACAATAGAGCGACTGGAAGAGGAGCTTAAAGAGGTTGAACAACAAAAAACTGATGCAGTTAAAGCTCAAAAATATGAACTGGCAGCTAGTTTCAGGGATAAACAACGTCAGTTACTTCTGGCTCTTGAGGCAGAAGAGGAACGTTGGCAGAAAGAGATTAAAGAGAAGCCGGAAATTGTAGATGAGGAAAAAATAGCAGAAGTGGTAGCTATGATTTCAGGTGTACCTGTACAACGAATTGCTGAGGCAGAGGGACATAGATTGCTTCAAATGAAGGATGTCTTAAAGAGTAAAGTAATAGGTCAAGACGAAGCCGTAGACAAGGTTGTAAGAGCTATACAGCGTAATAGGGTTGGTCTTAAAGATCCAAATAAACCTATTGGTACTTTTATGTTTCTTGGACCAACCGGTGTTGGTAAAACTCACTTGGCAAAAAAACTTGCACAGTTTCTCTTTGATTCATCTGAGAATCTCATCCGAATTGATATGAGTGAGTATATGGAAAAATTTAATGTTTCCAGGCTTGTAGGAGCTCCTCCGGGATATGTTGGATATGAGGAAGGTGGTCAGCTGACTGAGAAAGTACGTCGCAGACCATACTCTGTAGTACTGCTGGACGAGGTTGAAAAGGCTCACCCCGATGTATTTAATCTCTTGCTTCAGATTATGGATGAAGGTCATGTAACAGATAGCCTGGGTCGTAAAATAGACTTCAGAAACACTATTCTGATTATGACGTCTAATATTGGCACACGTCAGCTGAAGGATTTCGGACGAGGAGTAGGTTTCACCACATATAGTGATGTAAGTGATGCTGAATTCTCACGCAGTGTTATCCAGAAAGCTCTTAATAAAGCTTTCGCCCCAGAGTTTTTAAACAGGGTGGATGATATTGTAATGTTTGATCAACTAAGTAAAGAGTCTATATATAAGATTATTGACCTGGAATTGGAAGGACTTTATAAACGTATCGGAGATCTTGGATTCAAGATAAATCTTACTGAAACTGCTAAAGAATTTATTGCTAATAAGGGATATGATATACAATTTGGTGCAAGACCTCTGAAAAGAGCTATCCAGAAGTATATAGAAGATGAGTTGGCAGAAAAAATCATTAGTACAGGTATGAAAGAAGGAGATACTGTTATCATTGATTTTGATGAAGAAAAACAGCAGATAATAATGAATAAAGCAGAAAAGGTTCTGGAATAAAGAATACTGTATTCATTTGAATTTTGAAATAAACCCCAAAAGCATTAATAATTGCTTTTGGGGTTATTTTTTAGATGTTAAAAATCCGGTGTATTTCTAATCAATTCCATCCGGGATTTTGATTACCTGCTAAAGCTGGGTTAGCCTGCATTTCACTTAGAGGAATAGGCCAAAGAAGTGCATACTCAGGTATTTTCCCAACAACTGCCTGACCTTCCGGTTTATTCTGAATAAGAGCATTTGCCAGTGGTGTCCATTTCAATCTGCCGGAACCTACTCCATCTGCTTCTGGATATAAGCGTGTGCGACGAATATCATCCCAAATTTTAAACTCGAGTGGGAATTCATGAAAACGCTCTGTCAGAATAGCCTGAATTAAAGCATCACCACTTGCAGTTTCGTTTGGTAAGCCGGCACGAGTTCTTACCTGATTAAGGTAACCTCTTGCTTCTGATTCATTTCCTGTACGTGCAAGTCCCTCTGCTGCTATGAGTAATACCTCTGCATAACGGAATATAGGCATATTATAATCACCATTTCGTCCGTTTATTAATGAACCTGCATCAAACCAAGCCCAGTTTCCTACATTATTTAAGGTGTGACTTACGCCAGTGTCGTCTGTGTATTCTCTGAAAAAGAACTGTTTCTCCATGTTACGTATATCATCGGGATGATAACTGTTCAAAAGTAAATCAGATGGCAGATAAGCATTATATAAAACATCACCACCAGGTTTAAATACATTGGCACCATCAGCATTCTTCCATTGAAATGCATCGGTACCTATTGAACGAACTGCATAAGAGTTACCAACATTAAAACTAGTTTGGTTGTATTCTTTAGCATATATTATTTCGTTTGAAGACTTACTGGTTTTTATTACATTATATGCTGATGACAAATCTGTACTGCTCCCATTTGGCTGTTCAAGTGCATGCTGACCTCCATTTATTACGTTCATAGCCATAGCAGCAGCCTTTGAATAGTACTCATTCCCACCATTTACAGGAGCTCCTGCCCATTGTAAATATACATTTGCCAGCAGAGTCTGCGCCATTGGGCGGGTAACATAACCTTTATTTGCATAAAAGGATATATTAGGCAATGAATTACCTCCAATTATGTCAAGAAGGTCTGACTCTATATTTGCATATACTTGTGCTGCGGGTGTTCGCTCAACATAAATTCCTTCAAGAGAAGTATATGGTTTATCGATATAAGGAACATCACCATATTCTTTTACCAGATAGAAATATGCATAAGCGCGAAAGAATTTACCTTGAGCAACGAAGTTAGCTATCTGTTCAGCAGATAAAACATCTGTCATTGTAGGTATATTTTCAATTACAAAGTTTGCACGAGAAATACCAATATAGAATTCTGACCACATTTTCTGAGAAGTAGCATCAAAAGATTCAATATTAAAGTTTCCTCCCTCTGAGGCATTTGTAAAAGTTCTATCTTTACGTTTATCAATGAAAAGACCTGACATTACACCACCCCACATAGTAGCCTTGGGTGTCCATCCGCCATCTACATCAATATTATGAAGGTAAGGAACACCTCCAAAATAGAGAGCATTTACACCGGTAATGGCATCTGACTCAGTTTTCCAAAACTGACCTGTTGTTTTCTCGTCCAATGGACTTTCTTCCAGAAACCCTTCACATGAACTCATCACAATTGTTAATGAGAGCATGCAAAGTAAGTATTTATATATTTTATGTAATTTCATATGATTACTGTTTTTTGTAATTACTGACTATCAATTAAAATGTTACATTAATACCCATTGTGTATGTTCTTGGACGTGGATATGTAAAGAACTGACGGTTTGTTCCCCATTTATTATCACCTAATCGAGATGAATTTTCAGGATCATAACCTAAATAATCAGAAGAAGTGATTAAGAAAGCATTGTTTATGTTTCCATACAATCTAAGTGAGTATAAACCTATACGTTGCAATATGTCTGGCGTGAATGTATATCCTAACTGAATTAAATTGCCTCGTAAATATGATCCATCAGCCACCCAAGTATCATCAGCGTTGGCATTATTACCCATACCGAAGTTAGCAAGACGAATTGCTTGTGCAGTACCATTTGGGTTTTTTGTTGGATGCCATGCTTCCTGCCATAAACGATCTATTCCACTTGTTAAGAATCGTCCCTCAGAAGAGTGGAAAAATTCTTGCATAATATCAGCTCCCCAGGAGAACTGAAGATCTACAGTCAGATCGAATCCTTTATAATTGAATGTATTAATAAAGGAGCCCATCCAATCAGGTAAACCATTGCCAAGAATTTCTCTTTCTTTATATGTTACTTTTTCACCTATAGTTGAAGGTACATTCATTGTTTCTCTATCCCAGTTAGCCTCTACCCCATCGTAGATACCTACACGTCTGTAACCATAGAATGAAGATAACTCTTCACCTTCACGAATAAGCATATCATAACCAACAAATCCATCAAGCAGTATCTGACGTTTTCCTGTTACCTGGTCTACTGATGAACTCTCATCAAGCTTCTCTACTCTATTCTTATTGAAACTTAAGTTAAGCATACTATTCCAACTGAAATCACTCGTTTCAACAGGGTATGCATTTACTAAAAGGTCGAACCCTCTGTTTGAAACCTCTCCAATATTACTGGTAATCGAAGAAAAACCAGTTGATCTTGGTATAGGACGACTTAAAAGGAGGTCGGTAGTATACTTATAGTAATATGAAGCTTCAATATTTAATCTATCATTAAAAAGTCCCAGATCCACACCAATGTCCCACTGATTTGTCTTCTCCCATTTCAAGTCAGGATTAGGCATACGTTGAGTATATGATACTGTTTGGAGAGACTCACCTATAATTGTAGTTGACTGTCCTATTGTAGCAAGTGAAGCATAAGTTCCAATTTCAGAGTTCCCGGTTACACCAAATGATGTATGTGGTTTCAAGCGACTTATTACAGCATTTCCTGATAAGAAATCTTCATTTGTCATCAGCCATCCCAGACCAATTGATGGGAACCATGAATACTTATTGTTTGCACCAAATTTTGATGATCCATCCCATCTGCTTGTAACCGTCGCTAAATACTTATTATCGTATGAATATGCTAATCTGGCAAAAAATGAATTCATTGACCATTTATCGTGGTCATTTCCTACAGAAGGTCTGTCAGATCCTTTACCTAAATTGTAGTACCCATAAAAATCGTCTGAAAAGTTACTCACAACTGCACTAAAGTATGTATAAGTTCTTTCCTGCCAAGATACTCCACCCATTGCATTAACAGAATGACTTCCAATAAGTCTGTTGTAAGTCAGATAAGTTTCTTCCTGCCAATATAGCGTATTAGAGTTATTCCCTTCCGCTCTACCGGTTGAACTTTGATTAATAAGTGGTCGTGGCGTAAATGGAGTATAGTTTGCATTTCGATTGTTCTGATAGTCAACACCAAACTGTGTTTTCAAATCCAATCCTTCTGCTAAATGGAATGTAAGAGCCGCATTACCAAAAATCTGGGTTCTATATTGTTTTGCTTCCATACGCTTTAACAGCTCTACAGGGTTACCAACACCCTCGGGGCTGAATCCCTGCATTCCACCTGAAGGATTATTCTGATCACGTAAAATAGCATCAGTCCTGAAACTATTTGTTTGTGCATACTGACCATCCAGCATAACAGGCAAAAACGGTAATAACTCTATCATAGTACGTAGTGCACCCTGACCATATGGGTTATCTGATGTTCTATTACCCCATGAGTGATTTACGAGCAGATTAACTCCGGTTGATAACCATGAAGTAGGTTTGTCATCATATGCCAATTTTGCATTTATTCTTTTAAAATAAGTGTTATGTAATATACCTTGCTGATCAGTATAATTAATAAATGCACCCACAGAATGATCGCCATCTCCGCGTTGTATACTTACCTGATGATTTTTAGACAATGAAGTCCTTGAGGCTTCTTTCTGCCAATTTGTATCATACTTTGGAGTCCCATCAGAATTAAAAATTCGTTCATCAGTAAATATTTGCGAAAGATCTGTAGTAAAGTTTCTGTTTTGCCATGCATTTGCATTTTCCAGTCCCTGCTTAAATGTACTCATCCATTCATTGGCATCCATTACATCCATGTATCTTGCCATTTCACTTATTGACAATGAACCATCGTATGATACACGCGCACGACTGCCAGTGTTTCCGCCTCTTTTAGTGGTAACAAGAATCACTCCATTTGCTCCACGAGCACCATAGATAGCAGCAGAAGAAGCATCCTTCAATACTTCAATAGACTCGATATCATTAGGGTTTAAGAACTGGAAATTGGACATTACAACACCATCTACAACGTAAAGAGGACTGGCTGATGCATTAATAGTAGAGATACCTCTGATAATTACTCTCATCTCGCCACCTGGCTGACCTGTATTTGAGAAAATGTTTACACCGGCAGCCTTACCTTTTAGTCCTTCTAGTGCATTAAATGATTGGTTTTTTATGATATCACTACCCTTTGCTGTTGAAATAGATCCTGTTACATCTGACTTTCTCATAGTTCCATAACCTACAACAACAAGTTCATCCAATGTTTGTGTGTCTTCTATCAGAACTATGTTAAATGTACTTATTCCAGCTGTATTTACCTGTTTATCTAAATATCCAATATATGAAATTGTTATTACAGCGCCATCTGCAACCTCTAACTGAAAATTACCATCAACATCAGTAACAGTTCCATTTGTTGTTCCATTCTCAATTATATTTGCACCAATTACAGCAATACCATGCTCATCAAGTACCCTTCCTGATATCAGCTTACTTTGTTGATTGATTGCTGTTACAGTTTCATCAATTGCTAAGACTCCCGAGTTTGAAGACAGCTTATTATTAACATTACTGTCTGCAAAACTAATGCTTATATTAAATAGCATTTGAGTCATTACAAGCATAACGGTCAAAAATATGGATTTATTCATTTAATGTTTTTTTAATTAGTATATTAAAAGTTACTATACACATGATAATTTTTCAGCTATAAAAAATTACCCTCTTCCTGCAGAGAATCAAATATTTATTTACATAGGCATATAATTAGTTATGGTTTATCATTTTTTATCACCTTAATTAAAGTTTCTTCATAAAGTGGACCACGAGTGTCCTTTATCTGTAGTAAAGATTATGCACTATTTGGGAAAATTGATAAGTTTATATAATGCAAAACCAATGATATTATTATAACAAATATTCTTCTTTTTTTGTTTGTATTTAGGACGATTAAATTATTTTTATTTCTAGTTATAATGTTTCATATAAGACCATAATAACTTTAAACAAAATCAGGTTCGGCTTGTTTAAAGTGATTGTATAAAAAGAAATTGAAATGGAATCAAATAAAATGAAAATTGAAGTTTGGACTGATATTATGTGTCCATACTGCTATATTGGTAAAATACATTATGAGAAAGCATTAAAACAGTTTGAACATGCAGATGAAGTAGAACTAGAATGGAAAGCTTTTCAACTTGACACCAGTCTGCCGGATAATGGTAATGGAATACCTGTTGAGGAATATTTAATTTATCAAGCAGGTTATCCTGCGGAAGGAATTAAAAGTATGTACAACTCATTAAGAAAACTTTCAGATGAAGCAGGTGTTGTTTTTAATCTGGAAAATGCAATAGCAGCAAATACTCGTGATGCACACCGACTTATAAAATTAGCATCAAAAAAAGGAGTTGATTCTATTGTTCTGAATAAATTATCTAAAGCATATTTCGAAGAAGCAAAGGATTACAGCGACAGAAATCTGCTTTTAACAATAGGAGCAGAGGCTGGATTAAGCAAAAATGAGATAATTGAGATGCTTGATAGTGATGATTATAAATATGAAATAAAACAGGATATGCAGGAAGCAGCTAATCTTGGATTTGATACTGTTCCAACATTTCTGATGGACAGAAGACAGGCTATTGTAGGTTCAGAACCTGTTCAGTTGTTTCTTGATGTTTTGTACAAATCGTATAAAGCATGGAAAAATCGCACCAATAAAGTTGCTGAGACTGAAGTTATAAAAGGTAAATCCTGTTCAATTGACGGTACCTGTGATATTTAAGAGTAAAAAAGAAGAGACAAATTTACTTTTTATCTTTTTATGGATTTTACTAACTTTGTTGTAAAACCTTTTAAATAGAATAATGGATTACTTAAGGATTGAGATCGACGATAAAGAGCGATGGGACAAAGTATGGGAGTTGTATGAAAAAAGCTTTCCTGATGCAGAACGTAGAAAAAAGAATGATCATCTACGAGCATTTGAGGATGAGCGTTTTTTTCCATTATCTGCATGGGAAGGCCAACAACTTATTGGTATAATGTTCTTCTGGGAATGGGAGTCGTATCGTTATCTTGAACATCTGGCGGTTAATCCGGAACTTCGTGGCCATGGCTATGGTTCTCAGCTTCTTCGACATTTACGTGATTCAGAACATACTATTATTCTTGAGATTGATCCTCTGAACAATGAACTTTCTGTTAGGAGGTTACAATTTTACGAGCGCGCTGGCTATACACTAACTCCATACAGGTTTGTTCATTTACCATATAGAATAGAAGGTCAAAAACAGGAGTTGCTAATCTTAAGCTATCCTGAAATGATAAGTAAGGAGCAACACAATGATTTCCTGAAATTTGTAAATGAAGTAGTGATACAATATTGTGAGGGATACAACCCACTTCAATAAATTGATTTAGACACCAAGAACATTTTTCATGATAAGGAATAACTGGTCTACCATAATCCTCTCTCTCTTATATTTTGGGAACATTGGGTATATGATGACCAAAAGATTTTCATTTTCATCCATCTTAATATAACCGCCAAACCCCCAGGATCTCATTCTTGCATCAGTTCTAAATTTTAAAACACAGTTTTTCCTGTCTGAATAAGAGATAATCCATTGTCTGTCGATTCGTTGTAATATTTCATCAAAAGGGTATTTAGTACGACCATTATATTTATAAGTAGCTTCTCTTTGACCAGTAAATTGTGGTGGATCAATATTATCCGACTCCATGTAATTCAAACGTTTATAAAAGTAAGCTGTCAAAATAGCAGGGGGTAGCATACCAACAATTGCGAAGACTAATAAAATTTGCCAAAAATTCATGTTTAGTCCCCAGAAAAGCGACATTAAGCCCAATACTCCGGCATAAAATATTAGAAATATTGATACCCAGTAGAAATATAAACGGAAAGTAAACCTCATATTAATGTATTTGTGGTATGATTAATTCTTCAGTAATATATATTTGAGAAAATCCCATTTCTTCAAGCATTGTTCTCAGCACAATTTTTGCCTGCTCTGTAGCATCTGACAAAATTCCCTGATCGATAGCATCTTTTATCATGTTATTCTTTTCTCTTGTAAGCGCTTCATTATAATCAGAAATTTTTATGGGATTAAAAGCATTCTCACTTTCATTGAATACCTCAACTGACTTCTCATCAATAACAGTGTCTAAAATCTTAGGCTTCGGTATTGATACATGTATAGTAGAATCATTTTGAACATCAATCTTTACACGACTGAAATCTACACCCGCTTTTAGGTATCCATTATACTTTAAAAGAAAATACTTATCTGTTAGTGGAATATTGATATTGAGGAACTTCATATAGTCTTTGTAGCTAATTACTCCCGTGTAATTATGTTTAACCAGTGCCAACTCTTGTATATGAGTAATTCGGTTCATAATTGTGGAGCTGCTATATCCAGGATAATCTGCCCTCTTATTGTTATTGATAAGAAGAGCAAAACCTAGTATAACTGTAGTTAAAAAGAAGAAAATGGTTGGTATAGATATATTCCTCATATAATTCAGCTTAAATCAAATAAAGCACCTGCTGCAAAAATAATCAATTTATTCCTTAAAAAAAGACTCATTTAAATTGATTACAGCTAATGATTGGCATTAAATTTACATTGTTGGTCATTTTTGGTTGATTATAGCATCTGCTACTGCAACAATAAATGATGGTATGTCATCAGGATCTCTTGAGGTAATAAGATTATTATCCACTACAACTGCTTCGTTTATATAAAAGGCCCCGGCTGCTTCCAGCTCTTCCTGAATATCACTTACACCAGTTGCATTCACACCATTAAGTATTCCGGTTGCTGCAAGCAACTGAGGTCCATGACATATCGAGGCCACCGTTTTACCAGTATTGTAGAAATTAATTGTGAAATCCACAACTTCAGGTATCTCTCTCATTTTTGCCGGTGAACTACCTCCTGGTATAATTAACATATCAAAGTCATCAATTGAGATATCACCCAAAGCTTTTTCTATTTCAATGCTATACACTTTGTCCCAAGACTGAACTGTTCCTTTTTTCGGACCAATAACAGTAACATTAATCCCTTTATTAATAAGATAGCCTATTGGAATATATGTCTCTTCCCCATGAAAACCTTCGGTGAGGAGTACAGCTACATTAATATTTCCACTGTTTCTTTTTTCCGAACAATTGGTTAAAACAGCAACAATTACTAATAAGTAAAGTAGATAACTAATATTCTTCATGTTTTTTAAACAAGAATAATTTTACTTTGTTCATAGAAATAAAAAAACTGACTAAGCGATAGTTATATAATTATAACTTCCAACTTAGTCAGTTAACGAGAGAACAAGTATTCAATTGCTCACTTTCATCATTTAGCTATCAATCATCAATGTTTTCTTTTTAATCTGATAAACCGCAAGCTCGTGAATATATACCTGTTACCGTATTTATATGACTATGAACCAGGTCAGTTGGATTAGCTTTTATTGAACCTTTACATACCTGATAAAACTGAGCAGGCATATATTGACTCAAAAGCGATAATGGAATTTCTATTTCACTTAGATTATTGAACAACCTCTTTTTTGCCTCTTCTATATCCTTTACTGGCCAGTAATATCTAACCCTATCTGAAAAACTATATTTTCTTTTAAAAGCTTTTTGTTTATCATCTCCATGATAGTATGGTTCCCAGTACTTTGGCTCGTTGATCATTGTCTTTTCCAGGATTTCACTCAACCTTGATAGGTTTGGATCATCTGCACCCAATAATTCAACCTCCATAGCCTCAAGTGACAGTAAGGCTTCACGGTAAGCATATGTTAACCATGGACCAACCTTTAATATACAAAAGTGACCTTCAACCAGTTTTCTAAGCATATCCTCAGTCTGATAATCAGTTGAATGAGCTTCATAAACAAGTCGATCATACTCCAAAATATTTTTACTTAACTCTTCTGCCTTCTCTGGTTGAAATGCAAATATGCGGTCATCACTGAATTCCACTCCAGGTTGAACAACTACTCCAATTACTCTATTCCACGCATCTTCCAAGCCCACTTTCAGGAAGTGTTTATTAGTTACAGCTATAGTTTCTTTGGCATCTGATGGAGAAGTTGGTACAACCTCATCTTCTTCCTCTTGAGCCCCACCTGGCACCGGCACTTCAGTACCTATAATATATACTGGTTTATGGAAATCTTTTCTGTATTCTGCCCATGTATCTTCAGCTACTTTACAAAGTATCGCAGCTCTTTCAGCTACAATCTCATCAGATAATGGTTTTGTCCTATCTCCCTCATCATCAGCACAAAACATACTTGTATCCAAATGTATCTTCTGAAAACCAGCTTTAACATATTCTGCAATAAGCACTTTAGCTTTATCCATGGCTTCTGCAGCAGGCAGTTTTCTCCAAGGGTTTGGTCCTAAATGATCACCACCAAGTAATATCATCTCTTTAGGAAAGTCAGTTTTCTCTGCTATCCCATTGATAAATTCAACAAAATCAAGAGGCTTCATTCCTGTATACCCACCATATTGATCAACTTGATTTGATGTAGATTCAATAAGCAGGAGCGATTTATCTCGCTTTGCCTGTTTAAAACTGGCTTCCAATACTTCGGGATGAGCTGTACACACAGAGTAAATACCCTTTGCCAAACCATTTCGGTTTGCCTCCATCAACTCAAGAAATGCCTCTAAAGAACTTTTCATTTTATTTTAAATTTTAATAATCAATAATCAATACTCATCTGTCAAACCAAATATTGGTTTGTTTTCTAACCATTTTCCATTTGTAAAATCAGGGAATTCAACTGGTGCACTACCTAAAGCAATTGATTTCTCTGTAAGTGGTGTGACTGCAATCCAGGCTGCTGTGTCATAAACATCAATTACTGTAGGTATACCTCTTTTAATACACTCTACAAATGAACGTATTTTAAGATATCCTGCACCGCCATGATCACCGCGGACTCCTTCAGCCATGAATTTTTTCCACAATGGATGTTCAAATTCAGGTATATATTTTTCCCAATCCTCCCATTTGTGGTTTGGACTTCTGCCATCAACATATACCGAGTTGGCCAATCCTCTGTGATAAATCCAAAGTCCTTTGGTTCCCTGCGCCATCATATTGTTAGAATAAGGTCTGGGAGTATTTGTATCATGAGTAAGAGTTATGGTCTCCCCTCTCTGGGTTTTTATCACAGTAGTAATCACATCACCCAACATCCAGTCAAGTTCTGCATTAGGATGATCATCACCACCTTTTTGGACGATATATTCATGAAGTGCTCTCGATTTTGTTGCAGTTGATGTAAGAGACACCATTCGGTTACCTCTATTATCATCCATATAGTTTGCAATAGGTCCTAAACCATGAGTAGGATACAAGTCACCATTCCTTCTCAATGAATGTACTGTTCTCCATCTTGCTTCACCCTCACCTTTTTCACCAAACTCCGCACCAGGACGGAACTTAACATCTCTTAGATCATGGCAGTAACTGCATTCATAGTGAAGCATTTCACCAAATAGTCCTTCTCTTACCATTTTCAGTGCAGACATCTCTATACGGTCAAAACAGTGGTTTTCGAGCATCATACACTGCATACCAGTCTCTTCTGCAGTTTTCACCAATTCCCAGCACTCTTCAATTGTAGAAGCTCCCCATACCTCAGGAGCAACATGCTTGCCAGCCCTCATTGCTTCAACACACATTGGAGTATGCCACAACCAGGGAGTAGCAATAACTACTGCGTCTATATCATCTCTATTGATAAGATTTCGGTAGTCATATTCTCCATTTGAATAACCTTCGGGTCTTTTTCGCCCTGACTCTTCAACTATGTTTAATGCTCTGGTAAGTGCTGATTTTGAAATATCGCAAATAGCAGGTACCTGAACATCCGGCATCGCAACAATAGATCTTAAGAGATTTGTTCCCATGCCCCCTACTCCAATTATACCTAATCTTACAATTCTGTCATCTTCACCCTGTAAAATTGTAGGTGCAGCAAAAGTTTTAGTAAATGCTTTTTCTCCAATCATTACAGCTCCTGCCCCTGCAGCAGCTCTTTTAACAAAATCACGTCTGTTTAGTGTCATAAAAATATTTTTTAGTCGTTCAATATTTTAACATTATTGATCCTATTTCACCCTGAATATTTCTTCCGTTTAGAGTAATAAATGCAATTTTACGTTCATTGTCATACCTGAAATCTTTAACTTTCAGGTATTCGTTATCACTGGTAACTGATACCGGTTCTGCTGTATAAATTTCAACGACCTGTTCTCCATACATTTTAAGATCAATTTTCATAAATGATTTATTACATGTCACATTATATACATTATAAGTGCCGGTATTATTTACAAAACAGTCCATTCTCTTATTTCCAACTGTATATTGAAAAGTGTAGTTTTTCTTTTCCAGAGGTGGTAGATAAATGTATCCAAACCCTTCTGCTTCATAGTAAGCTGAAATCAGTTTTCCATCAATTGAGGCACTGGAAACATGCTCTCCTTCATTAAGCTGAACCGACAAAACCAAATTACCCAATAGGTCATATTCATAAGCATCAGCTACCATGTTACGATTGTCAATACTTACCTTACCTGCTTCTATTTCCAATACCTTTGTATATTTTTTATACAACCACTGCGAGTAGAGCTGTTCTGTGTTTTTTGATAAGTAATGGCCTCTATCTGCCTGTATTGTTCTAAGATATTCAATCCAATTCTGATTAAGATCAGGTTGTAAATGATCGTCATAAGCAAGCCAGTTTGCCCAGTGAGACTCAACTACTACTGTTTGTATACCAGAAGGTATGCTATCCGGTAGTTTTGCATATTCATACCAAAGATTTCCATGGTTGTGTCTGTCAAGTAGTAATACACCATTATCAAATCCACCATCCAGTAATGGAGGATGATTCAAACCATGGATTGTAGCATAAGGTGTATTTGCATACTTAACTCCATTGTCACTCAAAACTCTCCCGAGGCTATATTCCGCACCTGGATTAAAATAAAAGCCATATGAAATAAAACTCTCAGGAAAGGAATGACCATTTTCAGGACTAATGCCATACTGTGCCATTAACCGTTTTAAAAGTACAATATTATTTCTAATAATTGTCTCATCTCTTGGCTCTTGTTTTTCAACATTAAACCATTCAGCTCTGCTCTTAACTCCATCTTCCCAGTACTCATGCAATACCCCGGTAATACCGAACTCAATGTTAGCTGCATTGGATTTAACATAATCCATTATATCCAATTGCGTATTACTTACATATTTAGAATTATCCCAATTCTCTCCATCAGGATTGCTTGTTGGGTATTCTCCCAAAATATTCAGCCTGTCAAACTCTCCAAGAATGAATAGAGACATAAACCTAACGCCAAGTTCTTTACCTACTTCAACCATTGGCTTATAGTCCCTGACATCAAAATCTCTTCTTATACCTGCACGCCATGGTCCGTCGGTCTCTTCAAGAGAACTACCACCCATCCATCCAACCTGACCGATATTAACCGAAACACCACGTGGAAAGATTATGCGCTGTGTTTCCTGAGTATCAGCCCACTCACCAGCAAACCCATTAAAAGCCATAAATAAAAAGCCCAAGAGGATTGTGACTGTTTTTTTAGTAATTCTCATTATTTTACTTTACTGTAATAGTATAAATTTTATTATAACCTGTAGCAAAATCCCAAACATCTTCATTAGCCAGCCTGATACTAAATTTTGGATCTTCAGATAATGTTTCCTGTGGATCAGGGAAGTTCAGACAAACATCAAATACTTTGCCCTTCATTTCCTCTGTGATTGTAACTTTTGCCGATATATTAAATGTTTCTCCACCAAACCAAAAGCGTGGATCAACGCCTAAATCAAATTTATATTTCTCTGATGAATTTGATTTTGAAACTAAGATAAACTCTGCATTTCTTGGGTTGTAAGGTGCTGCAAAACCAATATTCATTAGGTCTAGATCCATTTCGAATTTATCACCAACAGTAAGGTTATTGGAAAAAGTACCTTCTGTTAACACAAACCTGTAACCAAGACGTCTTTGTATTTCTTCCATACAATTATTTGTTTGCCAGTCTCCAATAACACCCGGATGATAGTTCAAATTAAGGAACGACCAATGGTATTTAGCCATATTCTCTAAAGCACTACTGCATTCTGAGTATGATGATGGTTGACAAGTTTCACCTCCCATAGGCAAATATTTGGATTCCCATTCCCAATATTTTCTGAAGTTTCTGTTACCACCAAAAGTACCTCTGTCATCCTGATCAGCTAAAAAACAGTCGTTATGAAAACCAACTCTTGATAAGTCCGACTGATTATGTGCCGTTTTCAGTGAAACTGTGTCAGTATAAGTAATACCAAAACTATGAAGTTTGGCTGCAGGGTATCTAACCAGAACCATTCTCTCTTTTGGCAGTGCTTCAAGCAGTGCATCAAGTACCTTGCGACGGGGGCCATATTCATTTTCATTTGGGCGGAAGTTGTAATTATCAGTATAATACCATTCTCCCCAAACACCTATAAATCCGGCTTCCAGTACTGCTATAACATCTGCATACTCCTGAAAAATCGGTCGCAGTTGCTCAATATGACCAAATAGGATATCTTCAGGTGCATCCCATGGAAGATCATCCTGATTATTAGTATATCTGAATCTTACAATTGACTTACATCCATTTTCTCTAAGAGCTTTCATATTGGTTTTAATTCTATCAATATACTCCTGAGAAATAGGCTTATCTCTAAAGGCGGGCATAGTGTATGCAGTATATACCAAAGATATGCCTTCTTTTCTTATACCATCGAGATATGATTGAGTAAGAACACTACTATTATTTGTACTTGTTTCAAAAAATCTATAGAATCCTCGTTCCGGGTTAACAAAATTCTCTAATGATTCTGTAAATTCTACTTTCTCAATTTTATATTCATCATCTTTATTGTTGTCTTCAGTATCTATCGTTTCACTGCAACTGAGTAAAAATGCGGAAGCAAAAAACAAGAGCAGATATTTAATCTTCATAATTAAAATATTTAAGTGATTTTTAAATTGGCCACCTTTTCATTGTTTTTTAAAAGGTGGCCAATCTGTTAATTGTTTATTTTAATCTAACGGTTAAACCTTTGTTCTTATCTCCTGAAGCGGTTACAGTTGGCAATCCTCCTGAAGTAGTCCATGCGTTATCTTCTCCTTCAGCTCCCGAATGTCCAATCATAATACTTACGCTATCACCTAAATTAGGAATCAAACTTTTCAATATCTGAGCTTCAAACTCATAAATGTTATCTTCCACTTGTACCATTTCAGAAATAGTCATCAGTCCCATTCCTTTTTCCACTACGTTTGGAGTAAGCCATCCCCAGCCTCCACCTTTTGTTTCGTCATAAGCAGCAAGTCTCATATCGTAATCTTCGTAAATAAATCCTTGCATCAGATAGTTTGCTGCACCGGTATCCCACATCCAGCTATTGTAGCCTGTTTCAGGATCACCATCTGTATTAAGATAAATATCCATAGCGTTAGCATGCAGAATATCCATCTTCATATACATATAGATATAGTTTGCATCAGCAATAAAACGAACCTCTTTCAATCGATGTAGCTCACTGTTTTTCTCATCAAGAACTGCAATTGCAAGATGCTCTTCATCAATCTCTGCCCAATCATCAAATTTACCATCCAATGTGATATTTACTTCAGGCATGGCATCTTCATCTTCTTCTTCAACGTTTAATTTAACAGTTACAGATTTTTTTGTTGATTTGGTTTCATCAGAACTGTTCGTTGCAAATAGTTCAACTTCGTATGTACCCTCTTCTGTGTATGTATGAGTTGGGTGTTGATCAGTTGACTTGTTCCCATCTCCAAATAGCCAGATATAGGAAACTGCATTTTCCGAAGTGTTGTTAAAGGTAACTGTCAATTCATCTGCGGTAAAGTCAAAAGATGCTTTAGGTGCAATTGACGGAGTTGTACTATCTTCCTCACCACAAGAAGTGAAAACTAGTCCCAATAAAGAGACAAAAATCAGAAAGTTTAATCTTTTTAAATTCATTATTGCTTAGTTTTAAATTAAAGAAATTATTGTGTTTTACGTGAATCCCAGTAAAGTCATTTTTTCTTTCAATCCGGGATAAAGTTTTAATGCGTTTTTATAATATATTTTTTCTAATACTTCTCTCGGCAGGTTGAGTCCTTTTACAGGATTCATTCCAAAGAACCCGCCTTCTACCATTTCATCTGTTTCGAGGATTCTGAAAGTACGATTATACCTCGCAATATTGTTAGATAATTGCGCATCACGAATAGTACTCACATCAGTACCATATAATATACGATCCGAGTATTCTATCAGAAAATCTCTTAAGTTGGAATGATCTACCATATGGAAATATTGAAATGTTGCTGCCAGATCCACATAGAAGTTTGGATATGTTGATAACATATATCTCAGATAGTCAATTTGAGCATCCTGACATATCAGCCACGCACAATGTGCAGCAATAACCACTAGATCAGGATGTCTTTGCAAGACATGCTCCAGACCTACAACCTGCCTCCAAAATTCAACCGGATCAGCTGCCCATTTCCCTCTGTTACCAAATGGTCCATTAGGATCGGCAATATGAAATGAAGCTCCCGGCAGACCGGCTTTCTCCATTGCTGCAAATACAGGTTCATGAGCAATATCATCAATATACCTGATACCTTCCTCTCCCTCTTTTAGTCTTCTTTCAGCAGGTCCATGCCATATTTTATATCCAACATAACCTTTTTTCAAACTGACATATATATCTTCAGGAGAATGTGTTAAACCTCTTTGTGGTTCAAAGTCATTAATTGCAGTAACTATTCTGCCATTGCTTGCATTAAATATTGAGTCTATAGCCTGTTCATCATCCAAATTGATCATCATTGCCAGATCAATTTCACTTTCTGAAAGCAACTTTTCTCTAAATTTCAGAAAACTCTCAATGCTCTGGTAATCGTTTCCAATATGTGAATGAACATCAATTCTTGGAATATCAGGGTATTTTGTTACATACTGAGAATAACCAAAAAGTGGAAAAATGCTTAAGCAAACAAGAAGTATAAGATTTCTCATAATCGAATTGTTATTAAATAATTGTCTATTTATCTTAAAGCATTAAATTCCTTGGTGTCAGTAAAGAAAAGAGGGAGGTTTTAATTCCCTCTTTTTTCATAGACAGTTAGAATTAATACTATCTTTCATTTGGTAAAACGCCTGGGTTAATAAGCATTTCATCTCCTGATATCTGGTGTGGAATACGTGGATCGTCAGGTTGAATAACTTCCCATGGGTGAGTTCCACCATAACGACGGTCCATAGGTTTTTTATTTCTAAATAGATCTTTCCAGCGGAATCCTTCATAAGCTAGTTCAAGACGACGCTCATCAAGCACTACATCCAGAACTGAATTATATCCACGAGCGGTCATGTTTGACTGTGTCATAAGCTGATCGCCTGAAAGTCCTGCACGCATGCGTATTGCATTAACATCAGCTAAAGCAGCATCAGGATTATTTAATTTCGCATAAGCTTCAGCACGATTAAGTATAACTTCTGCCCAACGAATCATAGGGTAAGAGCATAACATAGGATTGCCATCCTGATATGACAGTTTAGTATTAAATATCTTCCTGTAACTCATACGATTATTTGTAGCAGGATTTACAGTCACATAAATCTTTTGATTATTGTGCATGAAGTAATATTTGGGATAGGTATTTACTATCTCCTCCTGAATATAGATTTTCGTATTAGTGTTTGAGAAGAAGTCATCATCAATGGGTTCATCCATTTTATCACTAAATATGATAAATTTACCATTCTCATCCTCATCCAGGTAGCGGTATTGTAAACCATAATACCAGCTGGCAGGGTTAGGTACAGGCCAGTTAGCCATCCATTTTGGAGCTTCTCCCTTATAAAGTACTGATGAAGGCAGAGGTTGGTACAGATGGAAATGATTCCAGCGAATATCATCTTCTGCATACCGTGTCATTAACTCATAGAATGGATCCGATGGGTAAATCTCACCCCATCCTGTACCACTTTCAGGGTCTGTAAGATACATTGATGCTACAGAACTTGTACCGGGACTCTCATTAGAGAGATATCCAATTACCCATAGAGATTCTTCTGAAGTTTGTGTTCTTGTAAAGTATGTTGCAAGATCAGGATCCAAAACATCCTGAGCTGATCTTCCGGCCAACATTTCATTTACAATATCAACAACCTCCTGATTTCTCTCCATGTTCAGATAAAGTCTTGACAGTAAACCCTGTGCTGAACCTTTCCAGGCAAAACTGGCATTTGTAGATCTGCGGTAACCATCCATAAGCTGGATAGCTTTCTTAAGGTCGCTCTCAATTTGTGCATACACTTCACCAATAGTAGCTCTGGTGATCTCTTCATCAGGTGATGTATTTTCAGTACGAAGTACTACAGCCGGATTATTTGCTCCGTGAGTATAAGGGCGTGCATAAATATCACAAAGATTCAGATATACCAGGGCACGAAGGAAGTAGTTCTCTCCAAGTATGTGGTCGTTGTATGCTGAGGTTCCTTCGGTTGCCACACCGATATTGGTATTCAAAATATTCAGTATAGAGTAAGATGCATACCAAAAGTAACGTGTAGTCTCTTCGGTTTGAGAATCTGTATATTCATAAGATTTCATGAAAGGGTCAGATGTAACACCGGCAATAAAAACATTATCACCTCTGAATTCATTCATCTGAAACCAATTTCTGGCATAAACACTTCTACTTGTAGAACCACCTGTTAAACCAGGACGGTTTTGTCTGAACCATCTATAAGCACCAATGGTTGTTAATTCAATACCTGCAGGATCAGATGCAAGCTGAGCTGAGGTCATCGAATCCTGAGGGACCAAATCCATATCAACACAGGAATTCAGCGAAAAAACTGATATTACTGCTACTAATATTATTAATATTTTGTTCATAATATAAATCGTTATTTTTTATGTATTAAAACTTTAATTCAACACCAAGTGAAAAAGTACGGTTAACAGGATAAATCCAGTTTACACTTCCGGCTACACTATTAATACCACTTGATGACAAATTGGTTTCAGGGTCTGTTCCTGAGAATTTACTAAATGTCAACAGGTTGTCACCTGAGAAGAATAAACGTGCACTCTGTACACCTATTTCATTCAATACATTACCTGAGAAATTATATCCGAAATTCACATTACGCAAACGTAAGAAGCTTCCATCTTCAAGAAAGCGTGAAGAAGCACCTGCCGAATTCTTATTTCCTCCATAAACTGGTCTTGGGTGAGTAGCAATATCACCAGGTTTTTCCCATCTGCTCCAACCTAAACCATTATCAAGAGAAATCTGATTGTATTGAGCCTGACGTCCATCATTATCCATTGAGCTTCGAGTGCCGTTATAGATGGTGTTACCATATATGAAGAATATATTTGCTCCAAGAGAGAATCCTTTATAGGATACAGTATTCTGAAGACCACCTGAGAACTTTGGATTTGGAGATGATCCTAACCAATCAACTTTAGCTTTTGCATAATCATTGGTAACTCCACCATCTTCAGCAGTCCATAGCGGATCACCTGTTTCTGGATCAACACCACGCCACTCTTGCATGTACCAGCCATAAAGTTCTTTACCTTCTTCCATTCTCTGACGAGCAGCATCTGCCGACCCAACCATAATTGGTTTGCCAGGCTGTCCGGGCTCATCACTTGGAAGTTTCTCAACAGTATTTTTGTTGAATCCAATATTGAAAGATGTTGTCCATCTCCAGTCTTTCTTATTTATATTTACTGTGCTTAATTCAATTTCAATACCTTTATTGCTTACTTCACCAACATTACGTGTATAGCTGTAGAAACCAGTACTTGGAGCAACAGGTGCAGCAAATAGAAGATCCTTGTTAAGGTTTTTATAAACATCAACAGTTAAATCTAACCATTTGAAAAACTTCATGTCAATACCTGCAGTAGCCATGATTGCGGACTCCCACCCCAAATTAGGATTGGCAAGTCGTGATGGCTGTGCACCCGGTATACCAAGATAAGTTACATTTGAGAATGTGTATGCATCAAGATAGGTAAAGTTACCAATGTTGGAGTTACCTGTTAAACCATAACTACCACGTAACTTCAGGTATGTAAGTATATTATTACCTTTAAGGAAATCTTCATTTGAAGCTAACCAGCCTGCACTTGCTGCCGGGAAATAACCAACACGTTTTCCAGGAGCAAATTTGCTGCTCGCGTCTGCTCTGTAAGAAACAGAAGCCAGATATTTGTCTTTGTATGAATAGTTCATCTGTGCAAATGCTGACCAACCTGCACTTGGTGTGGAATACCCACCTGTGGCACGCATGGTATTTGCAGCACCTGCTGATACAAGCTCAATACCAACCGGCTGATTCTGTGAATAAGCACCAAAACTGTAACTACCGGGTGATTGACCAAATTCATAACCAGCAACACCTCCAATATGGTGAGCACCAAAACTGTGATTAACTCTCAGAAGTGTGGTATTTCCATATCCACCAAGTGGGAAAGTTGCTGAATCTTCTACATAGCTACCATCCTGTATACCGTTGTGGGTCTGACTTGCATCACGAGAGTCATAAAACTCCTTCTCCCAGCTTTGTGATCTACCAAGACGAAGAGTATTACTTGCAGTTAACCAAGGAAGGATTTGCCAGTTGAGAACAAGGTCAAGATTCATACCTGTACCACCGCTTCTGTTATAGTTATACTGATAACCATGCCATGGGTTCTGGCGGTTTGCGTAGTACCAAGTCTGTTCTGCCGGAGGAGTTGCTGCAATATTCACAGGATTGCCATTTTCATCGAATGGATTATCCCATGGAATACCGCGATAAGCCATTTCACTAAATGTGTAAGACCAAAGGTTCTCGCTTTTGTTTTCACGCATATTCATTCTTACACTCATGTCAACAGTAGGAGCAAGCTGCAGGTCGAAGTTCATTCTAATGTTATTTCTTCTGTAGTGAGTTCCAGGCATAGTACCTTTCTGGTTAAAGTGATTCAGACTCACCATATAAGAAGTATTGGTAGTACCACCTCTTACTGATGCATGATATTCCTGTGCATTACCTTTCTTGAATGTACTGTTTAACCAGTCAAAGTTTCTTTCTCTCAAAGATTCCGGATAGTTTGCCTCAAAGTTAGGAATTCCCCATGAAGCCCAAAGATCATACAACTCAGCTCCATCCATTGGGCTAAATCTACCGAAAAGTGCTTCTGTAGTAGCAACATTAGCCCTTACAGTAACTTCAGCTTTCTGATTCTTTCGTCCCTGCTTTGTTGTTATAACTATAACCCCATTTGCACCATCAGCACCATATATAGCAGTAGAACCAACGTCCTTCAAAACACTTACTGTTTCAACATCGTTAGGATCATAGGTTCCACCCGGAATACCGTCAACAACAATTAGCGGACTCTGTCCTGCTGTAATCGTACCTACCCCACGAATTCGCATTTGAGCAGACGAACCCGGTTGTCCCGTAGAGTTGGTAATCATTAGACCGGCTACTTTACCTTGCAGCATAGATCCAAGGTCATGTGTAACATTATCTGTGATTTCACTACTCTCTAAGGTAACTACTGAACTTGTCAGCTGGCTTCTTCTAATGGTATTATAACCAACCACAACAAGTTCATCCATTAAGGTTGCCTCTTCCATCAAAACAATATTAATAGTAGTTCTGCCACCAACAACTTCCTCCAATGTTGTAAAACCTACATAAGAGAAAACCAATGTAGCATTCTCAGGAACGTTAGCAAGAGTATAATTTCCATCGAAATCAGTAACAGTTCCTGTTGACATGCCTTTAATTGCCACGGTAACACCAATCAAAGGTTCTCCTTGTGAATCAGTAACATTACCGTTTACCATACGTTGCTGCATAACCTCATTTACAAGGTTATCTGCTGCAACAACATTTGAAAATACAGATGTGATCAGTAACATTAGTATTACAGGCATCACATAGAATAAATGCTTTTGCAAAGCTTTTCTAAAACAGTCGTTCATAGTAATTCTTCATTTAATTGTTTATTATTCATACGTACTATCATTTATAATTTTATAAATAGTTTTCTTCTGTTAGAGATAGGTATCACCTGTCCGGGTAACTTTTCATTTTTGAAGCTCCTGGGTAAAAAGCAGTATAACACTCACTTAATCAGTGCTATATAGCGTAATTTATGTTTCTATTTTTAATATACTTCTATAAGGTAGTCTTTCTTAAATGCAGGTTTAATAATTGGATTAGAACCATTCACAGTATAAGTTCTTTGTTCATCATTAGCATATTCTACTACGGTATATTCTCTATCTTTTTCAAGACCTCTCAACTCAATTTCTCCATCCCACTCATCTGCATAAAATGCATAATACATTTTATCATCTTTTTTAACAACATGAGCTTCAGGTTTAAAGTAGCCTATATCATAAAGTCCACCCATATAAGTTCCGGTTGATAACATTTTCTCATCATATAATGAGAACCATTTCTTCCATATCACCTCTTTTTCTGGTGTCAACAGGTAGTCTTCTTTAACATTTGGGTTGTTCTTTGGATAGGTAAACTTTGTTCCAAGTACAGCACCAATACCGAAAGATGATGCAAAATCATCACCATTATCACTCAGCTCAACATGATCACCGAAATAGGCAGTCTTTGGTATGATTGCTCTGTAAACCAAACCTTTGCTTCTAATCTGCCAGCTGCTTGTTGGGTCTGAAGACACAACCTGATTTGCATAAGGCATATTATAGAATGACATACAAGTACCACAAGGGCAGTTTTGTATTACTGCATTGGGCTTTATTGCCAACGCGTCCTCATAGATCAACTTAAAGAAGTTAGGTAACTCTCTTACAGCCAATTCAGGGTCATGCGGGTGATTTGCCTGGCTATAATCGGGATTAACAGCATTTAGATGCTGGCCATCTAGTTTAAGTCCATCAAAATCATACTCCTTTATAAACCTGTTAACAAGTTTCCTTGTTTCATTAATTGTAGCCTCAGCAACAGGAGACATATAATAGCTGTTCCACCAGGAAATATTGTATGGTTTACCATCTTTTGATAGCATCACAATTTCAGGGTGCTCTTCAAGAATTTTGGTTCCGGGATCAGCAGCAAGAGGTGCCCACCAAAGCTGCACTTTCAAGCCATCCTTTTTCATTTCTTTAACAAGATCAATCATCTCCTGATCTCCACCCGGGAATCTTTTAGGATCAAGATCCCAGTCGCCCTCGGCAATCTGAAAACCATCATCAACAGTTGCCCATTTAATTCCAAGCTCCTTTACTTTAGGCAACGTGCCAAGAACCTCTTCAAAAGTAGCAGTGCGCTCATATCCCCATGAACACCACATAGATTCAAACGCATCAGGTTCCGATTCAGGCATTACAATCCCTGATTTCTGCATATATTCAGAAAATCTTCTCAATGGCAGAAAACAGTCTCCTTCGTACATTTGTACAAAACCCTCAATTGAAGAGATAGTTTCACCGGGCATTAGTGTTACATATTCATCCTCTTCATATGTTTTTGTCATTGAAATAATTGCATTGCCTGTTTCATTTCTATTATCAACCGGCAGCGATACAAGTTCAGGGTGCAGGGATACATGACCAATTGCAATACCCAGATCAGATCTCCAAAGAGCAGTAACCGGTATTCCACCTCCATAGTCGGAATTATTCATTCCCATAAAGTTACGCTGATAGAAATTTTCTACAACAGGTAATATCCAATCCCTTCGGCGAGATGTAGATTCGCCCTGAAACGACCAGTATGTGGGTGTATCACCTCCTCCTATAACCTCATATCTGTTGTTTTTGATCTCTTTTACAACTACAGGCGTATCTCCATCATTCACAAATGACACCTTTGTTATAAGCATATTAGGGAAATCTTCATATTTTGTAACCGACAGAATCTTTGTAAGTTTTCCTTCGGTATTTTTTCCCTGATACAGATAGTTTTCACCCTGACCTTTTTCATCGTTGATTTTTCTTTTCGATGATTTGATCAGCGTAAACTCTTTAATCTCTTCATCATTCTCTGTGATCAGTGCTTCAGTATAGCCAAAATCCACCAGTTGATTGGTTGATTCGTTCCAGGTTAACCGTGTCTGCATATCCTCACTGATTTCGAAAACCATATTCCCGTTTTCTACCATTGTAGGGGCATTTGAGCAGGAACATACAAGCAAGGCAGAGAGACCGGCTAGAAATATGTTTCTTACGAATTTCATAAATTGATAGTTTTTATTGATTTATATATTTATTAAAAATCACATCACTCTTGCCAGTGCTGCTTATTATAATATCAGACTCTTTTTGAATCTGTCAGCAGCTATCTTTTTCACAGCTTCTGCCGAAGTGAAAGCTCCTGTACCTCCAGCAGCAGTAGTGTTAACTGCTCCTGTGAGGTTTCCATTAACCTGAGCCTCTTCAACTGATGCTCCTTTGACAAATGCATGAATAAAACCAGCATTAAAACTGTCACCGGCCCCAATTGCATCAACTACATCGTTATTAAGAAAAGCATCAAGTTTTATATCTGCTTTACCTTTTTGGAGTAATATAGAACCATTCCTTCCACATTTCACTACACATACGTTTATATATGGTCTGATTTTTTCTATTCCCTCCTCTAATGTTTCAGATCCGGTAATAAACTTCAGTTCAGTTTCATTGGGCAGAAATACATTCAGGTATGGTAATACCTCTTTATAATCCATATCCCATTTCTCATTTGGATCCCATTGTGGGTCAAGGGATGTAGTTACACTATTTTCACGAGCTGATTTAAGAATCTTAAGCAGATCTTTCTTTATACCTGACTGCAAAAACACAGATGAGAGATGAATATGTTTTGTGTTAGTAAAAACTGAATTATCAATATCATCGTATGACATGTGATCCATTGCACCCTGATATGTCACATTTGCCCTATCTTCATTGTAATTCAGGCAGATAGTTGCACCCGATGCATACTTGGATGATTTTATCAACATAGAGGTATCTACACCCTTCTCTGTCAAACTAGCTTCAATAAGAGTACCGAACACATCTTTTCCTATCATGCCAACGAAACCTGTCTTAGATCCAAGGCATGCAACATTGGCGGCGAAAATAGCAGTTGAACTTCCCAGCGTCAGAAGCATATCCTCTGCAAAAATCTCTTTCCCTACAGTAGGTTCTCCCTGAATTCCGTTCAGTATTAAATCTACGTTAAGTTCTCCGATAGCTACTACATCATAATTTTTCATAACTGTCAAGCTTTTTTTTGTTTAATAAATGGTTACACCTTCAACAACACGTGCAATTTTTCCACTTGCCGATGGGCTATCAGGATCCAGTTTCAATTCAACATTTTTGAAAAGGCCCAGCAACTGACCAACAAGTACATATAAAATTACATCAAATTTTGTATTCTCGTATGTTTCAGGCACCATCTCCAGGTCAAATTTCACTTCTGTTTGCTCTATTTTTCTTTCTGCTACATAAATCTGACCTGCAGGTTTAATTTGTTGATTAATTTGTACAACCAGATCTATTTCATATTTAAGTGTCTTATCATCATCTGCAAAAAGGTATATTATCAAAGTCTTTTCATTTAAAGCTGCTTTTGGTCCATGTCTGAAACCCAGGAACGAATCAAAAAGACATATTACTTTCCCATCGGTAAGTTCCTGAAGTTTAAGATGACACTCCTCAGCTATTCCTTTCTTTTCACCTGAGCCAAGAAAAACAGCTCTTTCAAAATCTATTGCAGCAATCTTTTGTATATCCTCAGAATACCTATTTAACATATATTCGGCCTTCTTACTTAATTTATCAACTCCGGCTCTGTTTTCTTCAACATTATTTAGATCAAATACCAACATTGCCATAAGAAGCATAGAAGAGAAACTGCTGGTCATAGCCAAACCCTTATCATTAGTTGCATCCGGAAGAATTAACGAAAGCACGTTGCTTTTAGGCTCTCTTTTTGCCAAAGCGCCCTCAGCATTACATGTAATGAATATGTGAGATATATTGTCACCGCAAATAGAGTCAGCAATATCAACAGCAGCTATACTTTCCGGACTGTTACCCGATCTAGCCAAAGAGACAAGAATATATTTTTTATTTTTAAGAAAAATAGTATTAGCGTGAGTAGTCAAATCGGTAGTAGCAACAGATTTATAGTTAGTAATACCATAACCTGCCATCAAATACTGTAAAATATTCCCTACGTAAGATGAAGTCCCTGCTCCCGTAAAAACTACAGTCACATCATTATTATAGTAGTTAGATAAAAAGTTTGATATTTCTTCTTTTCTTTCCGATATAATACTGTATGTTTGTCTCCACATCTCCGGCTGATGAAATATTTCACGGTATGTGTTACTATTTACAAATCCCATATTTACTTAATTTTTTTAATCTAAATGTTTAACTTTGTTACAAACATAACACAATCGAAACATCCGAAACTTTAATAATATATGTTTTATAACATGTTTTACATCACTTAAAAGCTATTATGTTCTTTTTCAAGCTTTTAACTTATTCATGGAAGAAGCTTTTCCGTTTCGAAACATTTCGAAATAAACTTTTGAATAAAATACCCTTTCGCTACATTTCGTTTATTCAATTAAAACACTACATTTGTAAGTGTAAAAAGTCATATTATGGAAAATTTCTCAACAAACGAAAGAAGAGCAGATATAATTCAATTAATTAACCAGCACAATCGCGTTACGGTTGAAGAACTTTGTAAAAGATACTCGCTATCTGAGGTAACAATCCGAAAGGATCTGGAAGTGCTTAAAAAACGCAATTTACTTTTCAGAGTACGTGGTGGTGCAATAAAAATACCAACTGCCAATATAGATGGAAATGACGTACACATTGAATCCAAAAGGCTTTTCCATCACAAACAAAAGAAAGCAATTGGCAAAATGGCTGCCACTCTTATAAACGAAAACGAGACAATAATAATAGACTCCGGCACTACAACCATGGAGATAGCCAAGAATCTACACAGGTTTCAAAAGTTGACAATAGTAACAAACGCTATAGATATAGCATTAGAGGTTTCGAAATATAATCGTTTTGATGTGATATTGCTTGGTGGATATCTCCGCGGATCCTCTTTATCCACTGTGGGGCCTCTTGCAGAGTCTGTTTTGAAAGTTATTTATTGTGATAAACTATTTCTGGGTGTTGACAGCTTCAATATTGAAGAGGGTATTTCTACACCTAATATAGAAGAAGCCAATATCAATCAAACTATGATAACAATGGCAAAAGAAACAATTGCCGTATTCGACTCCTCTAAATTCAACAAAAGAAGTTTCGCATTTATTTCTAAAGTTACAGACTTGAAAGCTGTAGTTACCGATGAAGATACACCCTCTCATTTAGTAGCAGATTTAAGAAATAAAAAAATTGAAGTCTATCTTACGCCTTACGACAGATAAAAAAAACACATATCGAAACATTTCGAAACTACTGACGAAAGTGTTTTTTTACGCTTTTTTGGATATTCTCTATTATTTTACATAAAAAAGTGCAAATGTAAACATTTTTACACTTTTTGTCCGTAACATCAGTCGTACTTAATATGAACTTTGGCCGTATCAAGTCTATATCCACTTCATATCCTCCTCATACTTTCTTCTTATCAACATCATAATTTATTGAGGATGCCTAAGACTTGGTATTTTTCAAATAAACATATATACTTTAGTAAGTATCATCTGCTGAAAATAATTAACTAAAGCTTTATTTGTATTAGGTTTAATAAATAATATACTTAATTTTACAGTCTGTTATATATCTATGAATTGGAATAAGGATATAAAAATTTCAATGCATTGTTTAATTAATTCTATAAACGTTTGTTCATATTTATAAAACATTAGTACTTAAAGGAGTTTTTATAGATCTTATTGATCCAATCTTACCTATATTTAAGGAAAAAGTTATCATCCCGAGAACAGGCGCTGCTTTACAATCTAAAGCAGGATGGTGATTTTGTTGAAATTAGATGGTCAATATTAAAAATATAATTATGAAAAAATATCTGGTACTTTTATTAATAGGTTTGATTTTATCGTTGCACAGCTTTTCTAAAGATTTTGAAAATTTGCATAGAGCTTTGGATATCGCCAATAATACAATTTGGAAGTACACAAGTTATGAAGAATGGAAAAACAACAGGACAATAAACCCTCGTCCAAAATACAACATTTATACAGGTGAAACGGTGGGCAATAGCTACAACTGCTACGAATACACAAATATTATAGAGATGTTGATGACCGCAATGAAGAGTCTGCAAAAGGTTAAAGATATTCCTGGTGCTGATCCGGAATACCAGAAACTTTTTGATCATTACGAACAGCTTGTTTGGGATGCTTCTACAATTAACCTTGATTATTATAAAGGGTACGCAATAGTTACTTCTTCAACTCAGTCTGAGGTCAGATGGGAAAATATTATTGGTGTTCACAGACAGGAAAAGATTGATCCACAAAACCATAATGTAAGTGGACGTCTGAATGTGTATGATGATCAGATGTGGCTCATCAGATGTTTCCTTGAAATATATTCTATACTCGAAAAAGAAGCAGTGAGTCTTTCCGGGGATGCATTAGCTACAAATAAAGAGCGTAGAAAATGGTATCTTGATTATTCTGAATATCTTACAGCCTACTGTCTGGATGGTTGGGATCAAAGTAAGAAACCAAACGGTGAAGAATGGGGAGGAATTACCTGGGGACCTGGTTATACCAGCAAACATACATGTTCTAACAGTCCGCTTATTTCTCCATTGGTCTGGTTATCTGAAATATACAGTGAATCGCCGGATAAAATTGACTTTCTTGTTAGAGGTGATTATAATACTAACAGGGTTACTTCTGAATCAATGCTAAAGAGTGACTATTATATGATGTATGCTGAGAAGATATATGACTTCGTTAACAACACTTTTTTACGTGAAGACAATGTTTATGGTGATATGATTGGTTGCAAAACTACAGTTCCTGATTCAGGACCAAATAAAGGTTTAAGAACAACTATCTCAAATGGCAATCTTGACAGAACAGCATACTCTTACAACTCAGGCTCTACACTATCCGGAGTTGCAGATTTATATAGAGTTTCTGATGATCCTGAGAAAAAGAAAAAATACTACGAAGATTTAGTTGCATTAGCTGATGCATCTTTTAAATTTTTCACTGATTCGCAAATTAAAGATGACTATTACTCTTTTCCTCAAAACAAAACAGGTAAAGCGGAATTTGATGCCTGCCTGCTTCGTGCATGGGTAGAAATATATACCAACTCTATATATGATACATCTTACTATATAGACGCTTTCTCAAAGACTCTTAACTTTGCATATGACAACTATTATAAGGATGGATTTTTGCCAATGGATCATCTTGTAGGGTGGAAACCAAATATGATTGCAGAAGACAACTATGATAACAGGGATGATGTGAGGGTATCAGGACTTAGAACATTCAGCTATTCAGCACAGTTTTCGTGGATTTCTTTGGCTGATTATTCAAACATAAATAACTAACACTTTTTATGTTAATTTATTCAATTTAGAGATATATTAATTACTTTTACTGGTGTTAAGTTATTTATTGACATTCAATCATTTTACATGTAAATTTGAAACAAATACTAAAAAGCTAATATCATACTACATGAAACGTCGCGCATTTTTAAAAACTACAGCAATTGGAACAGGTATGATTGCAATGGGAAGTCGCTCTGATATCTTCTCAATGCCGGGATTAACGCCTGCTAATCAAACTATAGGCAATAAACTTCCCCTATGGAGAGGATTTAATATTTTAGATTTTTTCACTGTTGACCGATATATCTCTGATAAAGAAAAATTCTTAGCTACTGAACAGGATTTTAAGTGGATGGCTGACTGGGGATTCGACTTTGTACGCATTCCTATTGCATATCCATGTTATCTTAATTATGATCCCGCAATAGGAAGAAATATCTATCCTGAAGAGACGGTTGATTTCAGAGAGGAGGCTATTGAGGCAATTGAAAAGGTTGTTTATGCTGCCAATAAGTATAATTTGCATGTAAGCCTGAATTTGCACCGTGCACCCGGTTTTTGCATAAATGCACATTTCCATGAACCATTTAACTTATGGTTAGATAATGAAGCACAGCAGGCATTTTATCAGCATTGGGATATGTGGGCTAAGCGATTCAAGAACATCTCGCCAAAACTGTTGAGTTTTGACTTGGTGAATGAACCCTGTTTTAAGGAGGATATGAATGATCAGTTTTCTCCTTCAACACCAATACCGGGTGAAATTTATCGAAAAATTGCCAAAGGATGTCTGGAAGTAATTCACAAGTATAATGCTGACAGATTGGTAATTGCTGATGGCAATCATGGTGGCAATCTTGTAATTCCTGAACTTATGGATCTCCCTATTGGACAGAGCTGCAGGGGCTATTTTCCTCATTATGTATCCCACTATCGCGCCAGTTGGGTATGGAAGAATCCGGATGATGCACCCAGGCCTGTATGGCCAGGTGTTATAAATGGTGAGAAGTTTAACAGACAGGTACTAGAAGAATTTTATCAACCATGGATAGATCTGGTTAACCAAGGCGTAGGAGTTCATTGTGGTGAGTGCGGTTGTTATAAAGAAACACCTCATGATATTTTTCTTGCCTGGTTTGGGGATCAGCTAGATATTCTTACTTCGCATAATATTGGTTGGGGTTTATGGAACTTCAGAGGTAGTTTTGGACTATTGGATTCAGAAAGAAAAGATGTAGACTATGAAGATTGGTATGGACATAAACTGGATAGAAAACTATTAAATATCCTTCAGCAGCATTGACAATTAAATCAAATAATACAAAAAGAATAGTTGCTAATGAAATAAAATATTCTAATGTCATCTAAAAACATATCCAGAAGAGAATTTGCAAAAGCTTTTTCGCTGAGCATTGGAAGTCTGCTATTTTTCAACCAATGCAAATTTTCTTATGAACCTCAATACAGGTTTTTTTCCGAGGAAGAGGCTACGCTTACAGATGCAATTGTAGAACAAATTATACCTACAGATGAATGGCTAGGTGCTAAGGATGCGGGAGTGACTAATTTCATTGATAAACAACTGGTTGGTCCTTTTTCAAGATTTAAAACGGATTACAGATCGGGGTTGAATTCCATTATTGTTACCTGTCAAAACATTTATGGGAAAAAGTTTGAGGAGTTGTCATGGTGTGAACAGACTGAATTCTTAAAAGAGATGGAAAGAGGGACTTTCAGTGATATTGAGAGTAAAAATACTGGAAACAATGATAACTTCTGGAATGACAATGAAAGGGTTTGGAAAAAAGGTGCTGACAGGTCATTTTTTGAGTTGATTAGAAGTCATACCATGGCAGGGTATTATGGAAGTCCAAGACACGGAGGCAACTATATGTATGTGAGTTACAGGATGATTGGTTTAGATATTCCTACTATACAAGGCAGAAATAAACACAACTTATCATGACACGATAAGCGAGTCCTATTCGAAATAATTAAAGACTAATAGTGTTAATCGTATGAAAAACAGTCACGTAAATGCTGTGGTAGTCGGAGCTGGTGCCGGTGGTGGTGTTGTAGCTAAAGAGCTTAGTGTTGCGGGCTTGACGGTAGTCTTGTTCGAAAGAGGTGGTTGGGCCTCTTTTGATGATCACGATCATGATGAGATTTTTTCACAGCGCACTACTTTGCTTGGAAATGCATATGGACCTGATAATGATCGGAACAGAAGAGTAAGGGTACTACCAGATGGAAAAGAGATCATTGTATTACCTAATGACTGGAGATATGAAAATAATGCGGCATGTGTTGGTTCAGGGACTGTAAGCTATGGCGCCATGGCATGGAGATTTATGTCCGAAGACTTTAGAATGAAATCTACTTACGGACATGTAGAGGGCTCCTCTATAGATGACTGGCCTATTTCTTATGAAGACCTTGAACCATGTTACGAAAAAGCTGAGTGGGAAATTGGTGTTGCAGGTGATGATAGTTTAAATCCGTTCGCTCCTCCCAGAAAAAAGCCACAACCTATGCCACCCTTCGAGCATAATAAAGAGGCAAAAATATTAGAGGCGGCTGCACGAAGATTAGGGTATCATCCTTTCCCTATTCCAATGTTAAGAAATTCAATTCCTTTTGGCGGACGCCCGCAGTGCTACAGAATACGGTCTTGCGTTGGCTTTGCCTGTCCAGTTAATGCTAAAAACGGCACACATAACACAGTTATACCGATTGCACTTAAGACTAAGAATTGTGAACTTAGAACTCATTGCATGGTTAGTGAGATTCTTGTTGACAATAATGGAAAAGTAACCGGAGTTAGTTACTTTGATGAGAAAAAAAGGAAGCAAACTCAGACAGCTGATATTGTAGTTGTTTCTTCTTCTGCTACAGAAACAGCCAGACTGTTGCTTAACTCCAAATCTAAATTTTTTCCAGCAGGAATTGGAAACGAACATGACTGGGTGGGTAGAAACCTGCAAGGGCATGCTTATGCGGGAGCGTATGGTCTGTTTGAAGAGGATATTTATGATGATCGAGGACCTGGAGCATCATTAGCAATATGTGATTTCAATCACTATAACCCCGGGATTATTGGTGGTGGAGTTTTGTGCAACGAGTTAACCGACTCCCATATCTTTTTAGTGGAATAAGGCCGCCCAATTCACCTTCATGGGGTAAAGATCATAAAGATTTTCAGAGAATCAATTTCAAGCGAGTAGGACAAGTTATTGGACCTTATCAGGAAATACCATCTTTTGAGTCAAGAGTTGAAGTTTCACATCATGTAAAAGATTACTGGGGAATTCCTGTATGCAAAATTTCAGGCAATATGAGCGTAAAAGATGATGAAGGAACAGCATTTATGGCAGATAAAGCAGAAAAATGGCTGTTAGAAGCAGGAGCATCTGTTGTATGGAAAACTGGTGTAACAAAAGGTCCACGCCCTGCTTCGGGAGGACAACATCAAGCCGGTACCTGTAGAATGGGAAATGACCCAAAGACATCAGTTTGCGATAAATATGGGCGAGTTCACAATGTTCCTAATGTATTTGTTGCTGATGGCAGTTTACATGTAACAAACGGTGGGTTTAATCCTGTTTTGACTATTATGGCTTTAGGTTATCGTATAGGAGGTTATATCGCATCCGAATGGAACAAAGGTAATCGATTTAAATGATAAAACTAAAGATCTAAATAATGTAAGCACTAAGATCTCCAAGATATGAAGACATCAAATAAACTGGTTAAAGCACTCAAAATTTTCATAATTGTTTTAATTGTTGGTTTTCTTGCAATAAGTCCTTTCTATGCCTACTGGAATTCGGCTCCTGCAGAACAAACCTGTGCTGTTTGCCATGAAATATCGAATTCTGTTCATGTTTTAGCCAATTCAGCTCATCGTGAATTATTATGCAAAGAGTGTCATGGAACTGCATTGAGTAACGGTGTACATAGTATAAAAGAGAAATCAATGATGTTTGTAAATCATATTCGTGGGATTAATACTGATAACATAATAATGGGAGAATCACAAATTCTGGAAGTAATGAACAATTGTAGAAGGTGTCACTCATCAGAATATGCTAAATGGGAATCTGGAGGACACTCTGCAACATATGGGTATATTCTTTTAGATAGTATACAAAACAGTAATGAACTATTAAATTATGATTGTTTAAGGTGTCATGGTATGTATTTCGAGGGAACCGTAGCTGACCTGGTAGAACCGATTTCCATGGATGGTCCATGGCAATTGGTTAATGCAAACAGAAATGATCTCCCTACTATTCCATGTATGGCATGCCATATGATTCATACAGATGGGGATCTGACAAGCTCCATTCTAACAGAAAATTACTACTGGGACTCTTTAAGAACAATTCCGTTACATAGCCCCGGACTCAGTTTTTATGTTCGCTCTGAAAAAGAGAATTACACAGTAGATTTACTGCCCGCATATAATATATATGATGATTCTTTGATGGTGGTTGTTTCTGACGATCCGATAATGCGCAACTGCATTCAGTGCCATGCACCTAATTCAAGACATGAAGCAGGTACCGGAGATGATCGTACCCCACGAGGAGTACATGAAGGACTGAGCTGCACTGTATGTCACGAACCACATAGTAATAATGCTCAAAATAGTTGTATTAAATGTCATCCGGCAATTTCTAACTGCCAGATAGATGTTACACAGATGAATACAACTTATAAATACAAAGATAGTCCTAACAATATTCATTTTGTCTCCTGTAATGATTGCCATGAAAATGGCAGGGGAGTTAAGTAATTGTTTAAATCACACTAATTCATACAAAGACACATAATACTTAGATGCACTACCTAATTATTAATACAGAATTTAAATAATACAACCATGAATAAAAGAGATTTTCTAAAATCAGCTGCTGTAATAGCAGGAGCAACAACTGTAAGACCACTGTTTTCATCTGGAATTAAAGGTAATTCAGCTGTATCAGGAGTAAAAATAACATCTGCAAACTTAGATAGGCAAACGACTGATAAAGTAACACTGAAAAAGAGTCTTGGACTTGGTATGATCTCTGAGGATTTATCTCTCTCTGACAAATTCAAACTTGCAAAGGATCTGGGTTTTGATGGTGTGGAGCTGAATAGTCCTGTCGATTTCTCATTGGAAGAAATAAAGAGGGCTAAGGAAAACTCTGGAATTGAAACTCCTACTGTGGTAAACAAAGATCATTGGAATGTACCTCTTTCTGATCCGGATCCGGAGGTAAGGAAAAAGTGTATTGCCTCGGTTGCCAAATCTCTGGAAGAGATTAAAGATCTTGGTGGAGATACAGTATTGGTTGTACCTGGGGTTGTTAATGAAAAGGTTTCTTATGAAGATGCTTATATCACATCTCAGAACTCTATACGTGAATTGATTCCATATGCTGAGAAAACGGGTATGCAGATTGGTCTGGAAAACGTTTGGAATAACTTTCTGATCAGTCCGGTTGAAGCTAAGAGATTCATAGATGAGATTAATCATCCTCTTGTAGGATGGTATTTTGATATCGGAAATGTATTGCGCTATGGCTGGCCTGAACACTGGATTAAGACACTGAACAGGCGTATCATGAAGCTTCATATTAAAGAGTTCAGTCGTGAGCTGATGAACACTGCGGGACTAAGGGAGGGATTTAATGTTGATCTTCTTAAAGGTGATAATAACTGGCCTGTGGTAATGAAAGCAGTCAGTGAAATTAAACACCAGGGAGGTTGGCTTACTGCTGAGGTTCCAGGAGGTGACAGAATTCATTTAAAGAAAATTTCAGAACAGATGGATGAGATTATTTCTTATCTTTAAAGTCTGTTATGTTGAGGTTCCCCAATAACCTAGTGTGTAATTTATTAATCAACAGGAGCTCCTTCAAATAATTTGAGCTCCTGTATTTAAATTTATAAGAAATGAAAACAAAATTATCGTTTTTTGCATTGTTTTCCGCTATTGTAATGCTATGTTCGTGCAACAGTAAAGCAAGTGAAGTAAATAAAACAGTAAGTAACGACTGGAAACTATCTATGCAGTCTTATACTTTTAATCTTTTTACTGTTCCAGAAGCGTTGGATAAGACTGCTGAACTTGGACTAAATTATATTGAGATTTATCCTGGTCAAAAGATGGGACCCGAATTCAATGACGCTATCTTCGGTTACAATCTCACATTGGATCAACAAGCTCAATTGAAAAAGTTAGCTGCATCTAAGGATATAAAGATTGTCTCTTCGGGAGTATGGACTGCAAAACGCGATGAATGGGCTCAGGTATTTTCTTTTGCTGGTAATATGGGAATGGAGTTTATCAGTGCTGAACCGGATCCTGAAGACTGGAATTTGGTTGAGGGTCTTGCAAAAGAGTACAATATAAAAGTTGCTGTTCATAATCATCCTAATGAGAACTCCTATTGGAATCCTGAAATTTTACTTGATTATATTGGTGAAAGAAGCACACTTATTGGATCTAGTGCTGATGTTGGTCATTATAAAAGAATGAATGTTGATCCAACTCTTGCTTTGAGAAAGCTGGATGGAAGATTGATCTCTATGCATTTTAAGGATATTGCTGCTCCAGATTCAGATGGAAATTATGAAGATGTGGTTTGGGGAACAGGTATACTTGGAGTTAAAGATATGTTACAAGAGCTGGATCGACAAAACTTCAAAGGTTATTTTACGATTGAATATGAAGCAAATTGGGAGAATAGCCTTCCTCAGATTAAGGAGTCAATAGAATATTTCAAAAAAACTGTTCAAACGATCAAATAAATTAATATAAATACAGAATCGTTAAAACGCAAGCAGGGAAATTATCTCTGCTTGCATTTTTTTAATAAAACTGTAGTCATATATCTCTAATTTTATCTATTTTTGGTAAATTGATTCTTATTTTGAAATAAATATAAAGTAATACTGTGACATAAATTAGATTATCGTTCACCTCTGATTTTACCATATTTCTCAGACTTACTGACTTAGGTCAAAATCTCAAATGGCTGTGAAAGTGAAAACTTGATATAAAATAACTCAATTAAACATTTTATAATTTGGTATATGAAAAAGACAGACAGTAAAAGTGAAATCAGCAGAAGACAGTTTTTAAACTACTCTGCGTTAGGTCTGGCAGGCCTTACAATTCTTCCAAGTTGGACTATTGGTGGTGTTAAAGTTGCACCAAGCGATCGTGTTGTTCTCGGGTTTATTGGGTTAGGTCGTCAAGCTCTTAGTGATTTTAGAGGTTTTGCAGGAGCACCAGGAGTGCAGGTGGCTGCCTGTTGTGATGTTGACAGCATTAAAATTGCACGATTCCAAAATAGAGTGGCAGAGTGGCAAAGATCTCTTAATGTTGCTGAAAGATGTGATGGCTATGAGTTCTATGAAGACCTTCTTGAACGTAAGGATATTGATGCAGTGGCAATTGTAACTCCTGACCATTGGCATGCATTGATGACCATCGATGCTTGTAATGCAGGTAAAGATGTTTATGTTCAGAAACCTTTAGCATATACAATAACAGAAGGTTTTGAAATGGTTAAAGCTGTTCGCAATAATAGAAGAGTTTTACAAGTTGGAAGTCAACAGCGTTCTAGTCGTGAATTTCAAAAAGCAATTGAATTAGTACAATCAGGAGCAATTGGTCATATTGAAAAAATATATGCAAGAGTTGGTGCCCCTCCAACACCACTGGATCTTCCAGAAGAACCAGTACCGGCAAATTTGAATTGGAACCAGTGGATGGGACCGCTTAATGATCCTAATATTCATTACCATCCTGATCTTTGTCCTCCAATCTCACTGGATCCTGTTCAAAATGAGAAATTATGGGGAGCATGGAGATGGTATCGTGAAACTGGTAATGGTTATACTGCTGACTGGGGAGCTCATATGTTTGATATTGCACAAGCAGCCATCGGTATGGACGGCTCCGGACCTGTTGAATATATACCACAAGGGTATAATGGAACAAAATATGCAACTATGAAGTATGCAAATGGAATCGTCATGACAGAACAACCCTATCTGGAGGATAACGAATCTGCACAGGGAATAAAATTCTGGGGAACAAATGGTTGGATTGAAGTAGCACGTGGTTATTTAGCTTGCTCAGATCCTTCTAAAGTTCCTTCCGAATTGGCTGGAAACAGACCTTTAACACCTGAACAGATGAGGGAAAGAATGGCTCAGGCTCAATCAGCTGCACAGCAATCCAGACAAGCAGAAAGGAACAGACCAAGCAATGCTTTATCTTTCGAAATAAGTTCACCCCATATGCAGAATTTCATCGACTGTGTTCGCTCAAGAAAGAATCCAATTGCTCCGGTTGAAGTTGGTTGTAGTACAAATACACTTTGCTGTTTAGCTAATATGGCTTTAGAACTTGGCAGACCAATCAAATGGAATCCGGCTACCCTCAGCTTTGACGATGATAAAGAAGCTGAATCTCACAGACTTTATTATTACAAATACCGTCGTCCTTATTCTTTATATTAATTAATAAATAAAATTCACATGGAAAATAGAAGAGATTTTTTAAAGAAGGCATCTTTATTTACAGTTGCAGGAATGTTTGCAGGTAAATCAAGCTTTGCAAACATTTCAAAATTGAGTAACGTATCAGCTGTTACTAACAAAAAGATTGGTTTACAGATATACTCTTTAGGCAGAGAACTCTATCAGGATGTTCCTGGTGGTTTAAAAAAGATCGCTCAAATGGGATATTCAACTCTTGAACTAGCCGGTTACAATAATGGTAAGATTGGTAACATAGAAATGAGCGAATTCCGCAAAATGTCAGATGATGCCGGTCTTAAAATTATCAGTTCTCACTTGAATCCTCCAGTTCGTGAATACACTAAAGACAATAAAGGAGAAATTTCAGAATTCTGGAAGAAGGCTGCTGATGATCATGCAAAAATTGGAGTAAAATATATTGTACAGCCGGGACAACCATCTACTCGAAGCTCGGAAGAGGTTTCAATTGTCTGTGAAGTTTTCAATGAAGCAGGTAAAATAGCAAAAGAGAACGGTCTGATTTTCGGTTATCATAATCACGAAATGGAGTTTGCCCGAGTAGTGCCGGGAGGTAAAGAGATGGTTTTCGGTCGCAGATTTTTTGGAAGAGCGCCTGAAGGTATGGAAGTTATATATGACGCTTTCTTAAGGCAAACAGATCCTGAACTTGTTATATTTGAGTTAGATGTATATTGGACGGTGATGGGTCAAAGTGATCCTGTAGAATATATGCAGAAATATCCTGATCGTATAAAATTACTCCATATTAAAGATAAGGAAGTTTTAGGAGAATCAGGAATGATGAATTTCGAAAAGATATTCGAACAGGCTTATAAAAACGGTATAGAAGACTACTTCGTTGAACTGGAGGGTATTTCTAAAGGTACACAGTTTGAAGGAGTAAAAGGTTGTGCAGACTACCTGATAAAAGTTCCTTTTGTTAAGTAGTTATATTTTATTTAAAATCAATAATAAAGTTTATATAATGATAGAGGGAGACTCTCCCTCTATCATTTAAATAACTGTCAAATTAAAATCATGAGATCAATCAAATTATTATTTATCAATTTACTATCCATAATTATTGGATTATCAACAATTACTTCAATATTTGCACAGGGAAACTACACCTCACTGAAAGGGAAAAAAATTCTTTTTGTATATGGTGGTTGGGACGGACACGAACCTGTTGAAACTAAAGACATTTTTGTACCATGGCTTATCTCACAAGGTGCAGAAGTCAGATTGAGTGATAATCTTGATATTTATACTGATTTAAATGTGATGAATAATATTGATCTTATTATCCAAACATGGACAATGGGAGAAATTAGTGCTGAGCAGGAAAAAGGTCTTACTGATGCTGTAAAACGTGGAGTTGGACTTGCGGGATGGCATGGAGGAATAGGTGATTCTTTCAGAAACTCAACTGAATATCAGTTTATGGTAGGTGGTCAGTTTGTCTCTCATCCAGGTGGAGTAATTCCTTTCAATGTGAAAATTTGTAATAAAAATGATGAAATCACACGTGGATTAAAGGATTTTAAAATGACTTCTGAGCAATATTTCATGCATGTTGATCCAAATGTAAATATACTTGCCACTACAACATTTACAGGTGAACATGCATCTTGGATTAAGGGAGCTGTAATGCCTGTGGTTTGGAAAAAAATGTATGGCCAAGGTAAAGTATTTTACTCCTCACTTGGTCATGATGCCAATGATTTCACCATTTATGAAGTGTTGGAGATCATGAAAAGAGGAATTAATTGGGCAGCATCGGATTCTCCTATTTCAATGGAAATAAGTGGATGTAATGAAGCAAAACAACCTGTTGATTATGTTAACCCTTATTTGGGAAACATTAGCCACCTGTTAGTACCAACATTTCCAACTATCCATTTACCTCACAGTATGTTGCGTGTTTATCCTGAAAGAGGCGATTTCACTGGTGATGTATTGAATGGTCTTCCAATTGTTGTTACAAGTCACAGAGGTAGTTCAGCATTTAATCTTAGCCCTTTCTATACAGAAAGAGAAGAGTTAACACCAGTAATAAAATACAGTTACGATAACGAAAAAATCACTCCTTATAAATATCATGTATATCTTGATGAAGAAGATATAACAGTTGATTATACACTTTCACATCAATCAGCAATTTATAAGATTAACTTTGGTAATGAGGACAAAAATGGAAATTCAACAATTATAATAAATTCAAGAAATGGAGAGTTAAAATGGGACGGTTCGGCAATTTCAGGTTACCAGAATTTAGCTAATAATACAAAGGTGTACCTTTATCTGGTACCGGAATTATTACCTGTATCTGCTTCTGTTCTAACCGATGGAATCTTGAAAGAGGGGCATTCAGCTTTTGGTCGTAATGCATCTTTGGTATTAAAATGGCCAAAAGATTATAAAGAACTCACTTTTAGATATGGAATTTCTTTTATTGATGAAGATCAGGCGAGAAGAAATATGGAGCGTGAAGTTGCAGACAAATCATTTAATGAGATCGCTGAAACTAGTCGTAATATTTGGAATGATGAGCTAGGTAAAATTCAGGTAAGCGGTGGCACTGAAGATGATAGATTCCTTTTTTATACATCGCTATACAGAACTTACGAGAGACCTGTTTCAATTTCGGAAGATGGAAGATACTTTAGTGCTTTTGACGGAAAGGTTCATGATGATTTTGGGCGACCATTTTACACAGACGACTGGATATGGGATTCATACAGAGCCCATCACCCTCTTCGTATTCTGATTGATGCAAAAAGAGAAGAGGATATATTAAACTCATTTGTTCTAATGTCTGAACAAATGGAAAACTTATGGTTGCCAACTTTCCCTGAAATTACAGGTGATAGTCGTCGTATGAATTCAAATCATGGTGTAATCTCTATACTTGATGCTCATATTAAAGGATTAGGAAATTTTGATCTGAAAAAAGCATATATGGCAGGTAAAGGAGCTATAATGGATAAAACTCTGGCTCCATGGTCAGGTTCTCCTTCAGGTGAATTAGATAAGTTTTATCATGAGAAAGGATATATTCCTGCTTTGAGAGAAGGTGAGGAGGAGACTATTCCTGAAGTACATAGTTTTGAGCGCAGACAACCGGTAGCTGTTACATTAGGCACTTCATACGATCAGTGGAGTCTTGCACAATTAGCAAAAAGTCTTGGATTGCAAAATGATTATGAGTATTTCATGAATGCATCATTTAATTACAGGAATCTGTTCAATAGTGAAACAGGTTTTTTTCACCCAAAAGATAAAGATGGCAAATTTATACAACCTTTCGATTATCGTTATGATGGTGGAATGGGTGCACGAGGTTTTTATGGAGAAAACAACGGATGGATTTATCGGTGGGATGTACCTCACAATATTCCTGATTTAATTGATCTCATGGGAGGGAAAAAGATATTTGTTGATAATCTGGACAATATGTTCAGACAACCGCTCGGTAAAAGTAAATATGATTTCTATAGTCAGCTACCTGACCACACAGGAAATGTAGGACAATTCTCAATGGCAAATGAACCATCTTTACATATTCCTTATTTATATAACTATGCCGGAGAGCCATGGAAAACACAGAAGAGAGTAAGAACTCTGATCAAACAGTGGTTCAGAAATGATCTTATGGGTATACCAGGAGATGAGGACGGAGGCGGTCTCTCTTCATTTGTAGTTTTCTCACAGATGGGCTTTTATCCTGTAACACCGGGAACTACTGAATATACTATTGGGAGTCCTTTCTTCGATCATGTGAAAATAAACCTAGGTAACGGTAATTTCTTTGAGATTGAAACAATAAATAATTCACCTGAGAATAAATACATTCAGTCAGCTACTTTAAACGGAAAACCGTTTAATAAAGTATTTATTGATCATTTCGATATTATGAAAGGTGGAAAAATCGTATTTGAAATGGGAAACAAGGCAAAAAGAGACTATTTTACAACCGATTAAATATAAATATTTAATATTGTTTGAACAGTTTTTAGATTTATACACATAATGATTTCATAAATTTGCGATCTGTCAAATAATAACACAATTATAAGTTTACAATGAACAATAAAATACACTATTCTTACAGTAATATTCAATTAACCTTTCTTGTAATACTAAGAGTTTTAATCGGGTGGTATTTCTTATATGAAGGTTTAGCAAAAGTTTTTACTCCCAATTGGACAGCTTTTGGTTATTTAATAGACTCGAAAGGAATTTTCTCACCTATTTTTACTGCAATTGCTGAAAACCCTGATATACTGGCGATTTCAGATTTTCTAAATATCTGGGGACTGGTTATTATTGGTCTTTTAATAATTCTTGGACTCTTTGAGAGAATAGGTTATATTGGTGCGGCAGCTCTTTTAGTCATGTACTATTTGGCTCACCCCCCTCTCATGAATGTTGAGTATTTATTTCCTACTGAAGGCTCATATTTATGGGTGGATAAAAATCTTATTTTGCTATTCACAGTTATAGTACTGTACCTATTCCCCACTGCTAAAGCAATTGGATTTGACAGATTAATTTTTAATAAGAAATAAGCAAATCACAAATAAAAATGTCTGAAAACAACATAAACAAAGAAATAAACAACGATCAAACCAGTCAGAAACCGGATAATGATCTTCAAAACAGACAGGAAAATCCCGAAAACACCAAACCTGTTTCACAAGGAAGGCGTGATGCTTTAAAAGCCCTGGCAACTGTACCCGTGTTGGGAGCAATGGCTTATGGTGTTTACAAGAAAAGGAAAAATGAACTTGTACACAGGTCTGCAGCAGATATGTTTCGTTTTCCTTCAGAAATACCTCAGTACGTACCATCAATAACTGATGGTCAAACTATCAGACTAGGTATAATTGGATCAGGTATCCGAGGAAAACAGTTAATGGAAGCATTGGGTTTTGCTACTCCTGAGAATGTTCAAAATCTTATTGAGCTAAACCTAAATGATTCAAAAAACACCAGATATAAGGATTTTCTTGAACAAGAGGATCTCAATATAAGAATTACTGCTATATGTGATATATTTGACTTTCATGCAGATGAAGCAATAGCTGCCGGTGCAAATATCCACAGAGAAGGTACAAATGGAAAATTTGGCGATAAACCTGTAAGATATAGAAATTATAAAGAGTTATTAGCATCAGATGATGTGGATGCGGTTGTAATCGCTTCACCCGACCACTGGCATGGACAAATGGCAATGGATGCTGTCAGAGCCGGGAAACATGTCTATCTTGAAAAACCAATGACATGGACTGTTCCTGAAACTTATGCACTACGCGATCTGGTAAGAAACAGCAATATAGTATTTCAACTGGGACATCAAAATCGTCAGATAGAGGCATATGAGAGAGCAAGAGAAATTATAGATAGAGGATTACTCGGACCAATTACTCTTGTTGAAACAGGAACTAACAGAAACGACCCTAACGGTGCATGGGTTTATGACATTAACCCCGAGGCTAATCCTGATACAATCGATTGGAAACAGTTTGATGGGGACCCTGACAGAATTAAAGAGTATATGGACTACATGACATCTGCAGGATTAGCAAAATATATTGGTCCTGATCCTCGAGATAAATTCAGTCTGGAAAGATTCTTCAGATGGCGTTGCTGGTGGGATTATAGTACAGGCTTAAGTGGTGACCTGTTAACTCATGAGTATGATGCAATGAATCAAATCCTTAAACTTGGAATTCCTGCATCTGCATCTTCTTCAGGTGGCGTTTACTTCTTTAAAGATGGACGCACTGTTCCTGATGTATTGCATACAACTTTTGAGTATCCTGATAAAAATATGACTATGCTATATTCTGCTACATTGGCAAGTCAGTTTAAACGTAGTAGAAAAATAATGGGACATGATGCTACAATGGAAGTTGGAAGCTCTCTTACTGTAACAATAGACCCTAAATCTGAAATTTACAGAGAAAGAATCGATAATGGTATGATTCAGGCAGGAGAACCTTTCTATCATTATGTTCCGGGTAAGAATATCGATGCAGTAACTTCTGCAACTGAATTATATTTTGCAGAGAGAGGACTGCTATACTCATATGTAGGTGGAAGACGTTATAATACAACTCACCTTCATCTTCGTGAATGGCTTGAATGTATCAGAACAGGAAAACAACCTTCATGTGATATTGAACAGGGATTCCAGGAAGCAATCACAGCTCACATGGGAACAAGAGCTTATCTAGAAGGTCGCACTATGTATTGGGATGCTGAAAAAGAAGAGATAACTAGAGGGTGATAAATTTTAATAGAACTTACATTCATATTTTTTATGAAATGGGGGATACTTATCCCCCATTTTTTTTATCTTTACGAAATGAATATAAACAGATTAAAGGTTTCAATTCTATAGGTTAAGCGATATTGTAAAACCAATTTTTACTGTACCAATAACACAAAATTTAATCAATCAAATATAATATCTCAATGAATCAAAACAGTAATCTTTCAAGAAGAAACTTTTTAAAAAGTTCAGCAACAATTGGCACTATAGGTGCAGTAGGAGCAGTAGGTGGAATCCCTCTGTTAAGTTCATGTTCATCTGAGGAGAGAAAGAAGAAAGGTGAGGAACTCAAATTGCCTCAACTTCTTGATCAGGCTCCTGATGGACCGGTATTAAAAGCCGGGCTTGTTGGTTGCGGTGGTAGAGGAACCGGTGCAGCAATAGATTTTCTAAATTCTGGCCCCAATCTTCAGATTGTAGCACTTGGAGATGTTTTTCAGGATAAGATAGATGCTTGCAGAGATCTATTAAAAAAGGAGAAAAATGTTGAAATCCCTGATGAAAATTGCTTTGTTGGATTCGATAGTTATGAGAAAGTTCTCGACTCAGGAATTGATGTAGTACTTCTATGTACCCCACCCCATTTCCGTCCTGCACATGTTGAAGCAGCTGTAAATGCAAGAAAACACATTTTCATGGAAAAACCAGTAGCGGTTGACCCCACAGGTGTACGAAGAGTTATTGCAGCCGTAAAAAGAGCTCAATCACTTAAACTTAATATAATCAGTGGTACTATCCGGCGCTCACAAAAAGATTACATGGAAACTCGCAGAAGAGTATTAAATGGAGAAATAGGAGATATTACCGGTGCTCATATAATTAGAAATGGTGGAGCTCTATGGTTCAGAAGCAGAAGACCTGAATGGTCAGATATGGAGTATATGTTAAGAAACTGGGTGAATTTTTGCTGGCTGTCAGGAGATCATATCACTGAACAGTTTATTCATGAAATTGATGTTATGAACTGGTATCTTGGTAAGTATCCAATAAAAGCTTCTGGTTGGGGTGGAAGACAGAGAAGGGTTACTGGTGATCAATATGATTTCTTCAGCATTGAATATCTTTATGATAACGGAATGAGAACTCACTGCGCAGCAAGACAGATAGATGGATGCTCAAATGGTAAGGTAGAACAGATAAATTGCACAAATGGATATGCTGATGCTGCCGGAAAACTATATGATTTGAATGGAAATATTATTTGGGAATACCCAAATACTGAAAATAATTCAAATCCAGAGTGGAGTGTTACAAACCCATTTGTACAAGAACACATCAATTTAGTTTCTGCAATAAGAACAGGAAACACAATTAATGATGGTGAAGATCAAGCCTACTCAACATTAGTTACTATCATGGGTAGAGTTGCTGCCTATACAGGTAAAGATGTGACTTGGGATGAAATATTAAATGCAGATATATATCTTGGTCCAAGAACATATACAATGGGTACTGTTGAAGGTATCGTTGAAGCACCACCATTAGCAGGTGTTCAGCATAGTGAATAAACTAAAATCTAAGGCAGATACTTAATTATCTGCCTTTTTTTCATGATCATATTATATTAATTTATTTGTATACATTGAAAAATAGATGTTTATTTGCTATTGATGTCACTACTGTCCACTTAAAATAAGTTGAGAGTCAGTTGATTATCATTTCGCTCTTTGACATCATTGATATCTATATTGGTAAATAGCTCATTTACAG
>Ga0265293_10000466_pt1 | contig 97214 bp, 76 predicted proteins | sample Munlanlewell138R_FD_192505 | JGI IMG/M metagenome (GOLD analysis project Ga0265293, IMG submission 192505) | Leachate microbial communities from a municipal landfill in Southern Ontario, Canada - Leachate well 138R | ecosystem: Engineered > Solid waste > Landfill > Unclassified | place: Canada... | reverse complement strand
CGATCTGTTCCGGATTGTGACGTTTCCTTTTCGACATAATCAAGTCTCCTTGCCCGAAGGGCAGATGCGAAACTCTCATTATACATGGACCAGTTTACGGGGGGCACACCACAATGCCAAGTACAGACTATCGAAGATTCTCACGGACAAAATGAACCGCCTCTAAAACGCCGCCGCGCTTGTGCATCGTATGGTAATTGAAGCTATTGCTCGTGAATGGAATCTGGATTTTATTCCCCGCACTTATAGTAAGATGGTAGCTTCCTGCATAAACTCGGCTGCTACTTTCTGAGGAGAAAACAAGCGTGGTTTTAAAAACGATGTTTAAAAATATGGCACTTGTGCTGTGTTCTGTATTATTGGTAGTGGGCCTTAGCGTCGCCGCGGACCGTGTGTTTGGTAAGCTACGAAAAGTTCCCGGACTGCCGGAGACCATCGAATTAATTTTCCCGCCTTTTGCCGAGCAACACTATGAGTCCTTGGAATTCCGCTATTCCGTTTACATCAATTCAATTGGCATACGGGACAGAGAACTTCCCCGGGAACGGGGCGACAGCTATCGAATCCTTGCCATAGGCGATTCCTTTACCTATGGATGGGGCGTGGATATTGAAAACAGCTGGCCCAGAATCTTGCAGCAACTTGCCCATGAATCCGGCTACGAGGTGGAAATCCTCAATTTGGGGAAACCGGGATCGGGACCGCCGTTTTATTCTGAGATTGCGGAAAAAGCTATTCCTTTATTGCGCCCCGATTTAGTGCTTGTTTGCATGCTTCAGGGCGATGACATCCGCGCGGCAGGACCAGAAGAAGCGGCATTGCCCAGGCAAAAGGTCGGTGAAATCTTACGGAAAATATACCCGAATCTTAGCCTCTATCTGCGAGATCTCCGACGTGAAAAAGAATATGGCGGCCGCAGTCATACGGAAATGCCCAGGCAAATCAGCAGCGCCGAGGACAATCGAAAATGGACAGCGAACACTGCGGCAACTTTCTTAGAATCCATGACGACGGAGCAAAAAGAACGTTTCGATAGTTTCGATGATGAAGTGAAAGAAGCGTATCGGGAAGGAATGCTCAATCCTTATTTGGTCGATCTCGCGATGCAAAATCCGGACTTCTACATATTGACCATGGACATGGACGACGGGTGGACACACACCTGCATTGACCGTACAGCGATTCATTTCAAACGCATCAAAGGCGTGGCAGATCGCTACGGCGCTAAAACCGTTGTCGTCAATATACCGGAAGGTCCCTATGTTAACCGGGCATCCCTACTCAATATGAGGCGGGTCGGGTACAATCTTCCGGAGTGGCTGCTCCAAACGACCAGTCCTGATGAAAGCATTGAACAAGCCGCTGAAAAGACACAACTTCCCTATTACGGGGTTACCGATCAATTTAGAGCCCATCAGGAGGATCCTGATTTATACTTTGACCTCGATGGACACCCCACTCCCAAGGGTAATCATCTTTTTGCTGAAGCCTTTTTACCCGCTCTAAAGGGAATTATTTCGGATGACAAATAGCAGTAATAAAGGGGGACTGCGAAATTACGATAACGCGGCAACCATCATCATCATGAAGAAAAACATAAAGAAAAAGATAGCGATTACATCTTCCACGATACAACTCCTTGAAATCTCGGTGCACACGCGACATGAGGGCAAAGAAATCTTCTTTCACAACCCACAATCACTTAACTATAGTATACATGGATGAAGATGAAAAATTACAACTTTTAAATCATTCCGCAAACAAAAAGAGACCGGATGCAGTTCGTAATCCCAAAAAAGCGCCGAAAGAACAGATCGCAGAACCTTGAAATAAATTACCGGTCGTTTTGAGACCACTTTCTAACATAATTTATATTTATTCAAGAGGATGAAAGTCTAGCGGGCAATAAGTTAAACAACGCACAGGAATAGAGAGATAAACGTAATGGCAAAAATGGTTCCCCCAATTATATTACCCTCATGCGTATCCCCCGGTGAACGCATGCTCTTTGACCGTTTTCAGAAAACACAAGAATGTAAGGATTGGGTTGTTTTTCATTCTTTGGGCGTTGCCGACCACTCCCAAAGACAAATGGGTGAAATTGACTTCCTTGTCGTTGTCCCCGGAGAAGGTATTTTGTGTCTGGAAGTTAAATCAGGCGCTGTAGAACGCAAGGATGGATTATGGGTTTATGGCAGAGGGTTACACGCGACGAAGTCATCTGTAGGGCCTTTTCGTCAAGCGTCAGATGCTATGCATTCCGTCATGAAGACGGCAATAGATCAAGAACCCTCTTTAGCCGGACTGCTTTTCTGGTTCGGCGTTATTTTTACGGGAATAGACTTTGAAGAAGAATCACCTGAATGGCATCGGTGGCAGTATGTTAATCGAAGTCAACTGCTTAGAAAGGGTATTGCAGCATGTTGTTTGCGTATTCTAGCTGGCGCCCATAATCACATTCAGGGCACACCTTCCTGCAAATGGTATAGCCCCGGTAAAAGCCGGCCCAAAACGGAACATGTCAAAAAATTAATGAATGTGTTCCGCTCAAATTTTGAATATCCTGTTTTATTCAAATCTACACTTGCTGATACCGAAAATAGAATACGCCGCTTTACGGAAGAACAATTTTCAGCCTTGGACATTATGCTGGAAAATCCACGGATCCTGTTTAAAGGACCTGCCGGTACAGGGAAAACATTTCTCGCCATTGAAATGGCGCGGCGCAGCATAAGTCAGAAAAAAAATACCCTCTTTCTCTGTTATAACCGACACCTTGGCAACTGGATTTCTGATGAAATGGGAGAGCTCTTTTTTAATGATCCATCCTTGGTCTTTTGTGGAACATTCCATCACTATCTATTAACCCTATCAGAAAGCACGGTTCCCGAGAATGCCGGGCCTGACTTCTGGACTGAAACGCTTCCACTGCGGGTAATTGAAAATATTTTTAATGGCACCATTCAAATCCCGGCTTTTCAGACACTGGTAATAGATGAGGCACAAGATCTGCTCTTTGAGAATTATCTTGACATACTGGACCTATTGCTGGAAGGTGGGCTGACAGGCGGACAATGGGCCATGTTTGGAGATTTTGAGCGTCAAGCAATATATACAGCTCAAGAAAATACCTCCCAACAAGACGCTTTGGCAATGCTTAACAAGCGAAACCTATCGTATGTGCCCTACCCGCTTCGCGTAAACTGCAGAAATACCGCGCAGATCGCGGCAGCAGTGGAGTTCTGCTGTAATTTGAAGCCCGGTTATTCGCGTGTTTTGAATGAGGCACCGGATTTGGATGTTCAAGTGTCATTTTATAAAAACTCAAATAACCAGCGGAATCTTTTAGACAAATATACGTCCAAACTGTGCGAACGGTATAGTGTCGAAGATATTGTTGTACTGTCCACAAAAAGAGACTCGGAGTCCTGCGCATACAGTTTGTCACAAGAAAATCCAAGCGTCCCCTTCCTTCCTTATCGAGAATCATCCCAAACACCTGCTGTACGTTTTTCAAGTATTCATGCCTTTAAAGGGCTTGAGGCAGCCGCCATAATTCTCACGGATATTGAAAACATTAATCAAGACATTTCCAAAGCTTTACTGTATATTGGCATGACGCGGGCGCGGCTTGAACTAGTATTAATTTTACACGAAAGATGCAAACAGGACTGGCAAAATACGTTACTACATAATATTAAATAGGGGATTTAAAAATGGTACCGCTGAAAAATATTCTGCAGACATCCTGAAATATCGTTCTGTATCTGTTGTTCTCAGCAAAGGAAATAAAAATATAAGCCGCGTGTATCCAAGTGCGCCGCAGATTAACATGAATACAGGATTTTTATGGGTGCACTTCTAGCCACGGAAACGATAGTGATGACTGTCACGATTTGTTATAGAAGATAGTTCTAGGTCGGGTACGCCGGAAGCTCTCAGGTGTGCATGGATGCGGTCAAATCGATGAGGGACCCGCGTCTTATCGGAAGAATCTCCTCTTGGCACCCAAATTATCATACCTAATCGAGCCCGAGTAAGGAGTACGCGATAACGGTTGCGAATATAGTTTTGATCAATCGCGGATCGACAGTTTTGCCATTTCGTTCCTCTGAATTTTTGATACTCCCACTCTTTATCATTCATGCTAGGAACGAGATCACCACCCCAACAAACACCAACCCAGTCTAATTCGAGTCCTTGACATTGAAATTCAGTCGCTGCTACCTCAAGCCGAAAACTCGATCGTATATCTTCACTTCCGAAAAGGAACCACTTTTCGAAAGGATATCCACCTAAAAAATCCGTTGAAAGCTCTAGACCGTAGGCACGCATGCGCGTATCTCCGGAAGTCGCGACAAAGCCGCAACGCGCATTAAGATCAAATTGACTATGTGCCCAAAGCCACTGTCGGGCGGCATCTAAATCACGGGTCACGACGATGGGGAATTCATCTAGATCAGGTAGTTTCGCTTTGGCCTCCTCATCATCCAATAACAAAAGAGCATTTACCCATTCCGCAATCAATTGGGCACGGTGACTTCTGACACTCACTTTCAAGTGAGCGAGGGGCTCTTCTATGATTTCTAAATCTTCGGGTTTGCCTTCTTCATACAAAGAATGGCCGGCAACACTTGCGCCGCCATGCAATACTTCCGGCGAAACAACGATGGACCACCGCTTCTCAGAAGACAAAAGAGCTCTCCCCCACTCACCAAGCCCTGCTTCTCCTTTGAAAATTTCTTGACCGCCGCCCACCAAGGCGATAACAACCGACCATCCTGGCAAACGTTCCATTACCTCAAGAAGCTGGGCAGGTTCTGAAGTTTCAACGCCCCATTTGCGCTTCATCTGACCAAGATCCCAAGCACGTTGTGCCTCGTCGAAGACGACCACATGTTCATGAGGAACAGCATCAAGATTCTCTCGATGATGACGGAGAAAATTATGCACATTTTGAATAAAGGTCGATACTTCATGTTCAAAATCTTGACGCTTGCGCCCCTGGCGTTGCTGGTTTCGCACAAGGGCCTCACGGATAATTTTTATGAGCGGACCATTTCCGGAAAGAAAGATCCCTGATGGTCCTTGTTTTGAGCGAATGGTCGCATCATGCACCACATTCAGCCCCGTGAGCGTTTTCCCCGCGCCCGGAACGCCTGTGATGAAAACAATCGTATACTTCTGCATCGTCTTCGCTTCGAGAATGACTTCCGCAATTCTATCGGTTGTTTTGTCGAGATTTTCCGCGTAACTGTGGGTAATCTCACGGACATCATGGTTTTCATATAGTCTTTCGGCCGCTTCAATAATTGTCAGCGTGGGACGATACGCGGAGCGCGTCCAGGCTTCTGGATTGATGGCTTCTCGGTCATAGCGCCGCGCGGCTAGGAAGACACGCAATAAACAGTCTCCAAGATTGTGGGCATTTGTTTCTTGAATAGTGGCAATGTCTTTGGAAAAAGAAATGGATTCTCTCAAATCCGAATCTTGGGCTTCTGTTGCGCATAAGACGGGGACGATGAGACGATTAGCACTTTCCGCGTGAAAATCTCTTAGGTTCATGGCATAATCCATCACTTGCCAACGGGCAGCAGCGTCAAAAGATGAAGTACCAACTTTAAACTCCAAGACAAGGATGACGTCGTGGGCAAGGATCACAACATCCGGTCGTTTCTGTCTTCGCGGCAAGTCATATTCAAGTAGAATATGCCAATTCGCCACTTCAGAATTCTTTAAGGTCAACGCTTCAAAGTGCTCTTTCAATAGATCAATCTCGCTTCCCCACACTTTAATCTGGCGGCTGTGCTGGCTTTCAATACCTATGTCAGCAACAGCGTGTGCAAGTTGTCCTACGATTTGGTCCCGATGAGTCTTTAGAAACTCGGTGATTGTTGATTCAAAAGCAGTTGACATTTCAATTCCTTATTCCGCTGCAACAGTGTGCTTAAATTTCGCATTGAAGCATGCATTCGCCCCGCGATTACCCTATGTTATTCGTGTTTCGTCTTGTATTACTCCCCAAGATTCGCACTCATCCATCGCAAGGCATTGGGAAACGAGCAACTCAAGTTTAGCACAGATTGTTCTGTAGAAAGTATGTGCGGAGCGGTCCTTTTTCCGATAAAGGCGGTTTGAACATATCCCTGTTAATATGCTATTGTTTTGCGACTGGGGGGCGATTAGCTCAGCTGGTTAGAGCGCTGTCTTCACACGGCAGAGGTCACTGGTTCGAGTCCAGTATCGCCCACCATCTTTCTTTTTCACTTCCATTCGGAAAGAACGGCCGAGAGGATTCCGCATCCGCTATAACGGCGTTCCAAGTCAAAAACTTCTCCGGCCCGTTCTGTGCCGGCCTGCATGGCAAGAAATGACGGGACATCACACGGGTGGTGGGGGTGGTGATCTCCGTCGCAAACAACCCGTCCCGCGCTGCCTTGCTTCCCAACTCTTACCGTATGCGGGACGTCGGCCAGTCATCCCCGCATGCGGATATTGCCGCCGTGAACAACTATTGTTCCGCTCGCCCTTAGGACAGGGATTGTCGAATTTGCAGATACGCGCATGCCCGCGACCACTACATTCCGTAATCTAAAATACGCGTTCCGAAATCGGGCATTGAATTATTGGCCGGGCTTGACTATATTTAGTCTCGGTTGGTAGAAAGTGGAAGGTACAAGGGTCAAAATGATAGACTGCCTTACACTCAAAGAAGTGGCGGAATATTTGAAGATAAGCCGTTCGACACACTATAAAAGAGCCTGTACCTAACGTGTACCCGCTCACAAAGTGGGCCTTACATTGCGTTACGATACCGCTGATTAGGATAAGTATCTCAAGGAGAGCAAACAAGCCTCCAAACCGCCGAAGCAGACAAAGAAAATTAAGAAACCGACTTGAGGAAGATCGGACGACGTTTGCGATGCGACTGACTAGGCTTGCCATGAGTCCGAATCGGGCTTCAGTCACCGCAACTCAAACGTGAGATGTCACGGATGAAGCTGATTATGAAGCAAATAAGGCACATTCGTCACCATTGAAGTTAATTTCGGGACGCGTCGAGCGCCCCAAATGGCGGATAAACCCCGCAAAATAAGGAGGCTACGAGTAATGACTCACTCCCCCATGAAGGAGCCCGGGATTTTCGTCCTGACACAGGACATCGGCGCCGGTCTGACGACAAAACTGGCCGTCTATCCATCACGCCGTTCGTTCCCGCCGGACTGTGCTACGCAGAAAACAGCTTCATTGCTGTCCTGGAGTGTTGCCCTGTAATGACCGCTACACAACAACGCAACGAGCATGAAAAGGCTATTCGGCTTGTTAACTATCTACTGAAGCTCGCAACTCTGCGCACGAAGCTGATCCGTAATATTACTGACTATCAGAAGGTGCTTTGGATTTCGAAAGTTCCCCGTGAGCGGGGGTGTTTCACGCAAGCATGGGGAAGTGACGAAGAACACGAAGCGGATGAATGGCTAGAAGTACAAAACCGGCGCGAGCCGGAACCTCCCCCCATTCCCGCTCAGTGCAAGGACTGGGCGAACAATCCATCGCTTAGAAATAAGAATGACCGGCCCCAACTCAACTCGGAAATCACCCGGCAAATCCCAAATCCCAATTGGTACGAAGGTTCGGACCAGCCGGAGACCGTCCCGCGCACTGAACGTCTTGAGAACCAACCTGAGATTCAACAGGCATGGGATCGGTATGTCAGAGACAAGTGGTTGCCTTGGACGGAAGAGCATAATGCGTGGGAGAAAGTAAACAATGTCTATTCCACGCTCTTCGCCATCCATCAGGAACAACTTCGGCTTGGCGAAGAATATGAACTCGTGATTGGTCTGGGTTTGCTGTCCTGGCAAACACCCACCGGGCATCACGTCCGGCGTCATCTGATTGTCGCCGACGCCGTTCTTGAATTTGAAGCACGCTTAGGGAAGTTCACAGTTCGCCCCCACACCGATGGGGCCAGGTTGCGGCCTGAACTTGACATGCTGGACATCGAAGAGCAACCGGCGCGCGCAGAGGAAACCGCAAAGGACTCACTAACCCAAGCCGAAGATAATCCGTGGGAAAAAGACTGTATCGAAGGTGTCCTTCAGGCCTTGGTTCATTCGATCAACTCGCAAGGCGATTATGATGACTCGCTGGAAGCGAAAGGGATCCGCGCCACGAAGAAGCCTATCGTGGAATATGCTCCAGCCTTGATCTTACGCAAGCGTTCCTCCAAAGGCCTTACCGAAACCTTGAAACGGATCAAGGAACAGATCGAAGACGGCGAACCCATCCCCAGCGAATTTGCGGACCTCGCGGGAATCGGTCCGAAGAATGATCGCGAACCAAGGGTTGATCCGAAAGAGAGAAACGCTGCATTCGATGGTGAGATTTTCTTTCCCAAACCATCGAATGAGGAACAACGCCGTATTGTGGACAAGATTCGAGCAACAAATGGCCTGCTTGTGCAAGGCCCGCCTGGGACTGGGAAATCCCATACCATCGCCAATCTGATTTGCCATCTGCTTGCCACGGGACAGCGAACGCTCATCACGGCTAAGACTCCGCGCGCACTTCAAGTACTTCAAGGTCTTTTACCTGTTGAATTGCGGCCCCTCTGCATCAATCTGCTTGGCAGCGGACTTGAGGAACGTAGCTCACTCGAATCGAGTGTGGGTGGCATTCTTCGCGAGAATCAAGATTGGAACGAAAACAACGCCAAGCAAAAGCGCGAGGAACTTGAAGATCACTTACAGAAACTCCGCAGTGAGAAAGAGAAGGTCAACCGGCGGCTTCGTGCTATTCGGGAGTCTGAAATACTTTCTCATTCCATTGCGGAAGGAACCTATCGGGGGACGGCGGCCAGAATCGCCGAAGCTGTGAATCGAGATCAAGCCGACTACGAATGGTTCACGGATTCCGTTCCTTTGAACAAGACTTGCCAGATTGATGCAAGCAATTTACGAAATGTCATTGAGGCCCTGCGCCACTTCACACCGGACAAGCGCCGGGAACTTAAACTCTCATTGCCCGAAGGGTTGCCGCCTTCTGACCACTTCGCCAATCTCGTGAAGAATGAGGCAAAGGCGATTGAAGAAGAACAAAGCGCGGCGCGTGAGGCTGACGAACGCCTTGCCGATCTGTTGGCAAAAGCCAATTCTCGGTTCATTGAGGCAAGTCTTAACGCGTTCTCTTCTTTCCGGGACATGCGCAGAAGACTTCTCGCAGCACCGCATTCATGGATGAATGATGCTTTGCGCGATGTTCTGGGCGGCGACTCGTCTCTTTGGCATGAACTCCTGCGATTCACGCGCGATGTTATTGCATCCATTGAAGAACTCGTTGCGACCGCTGACGAGTCCCGAGTCGAATTCCCCGATACCACTGATATCATATCGTTGCATGACGACGCCCGTAAATTGAAAGAGCACATGGAGAATGGCGGGAAACTGGGCCGGGGGTGGTTTCGGCCTAAACTCGTGAAAGAGCGGCTGTATGTTATCAAGACTGTGAAGATTGACGGTCGTCAGTGCTCCTCTGTCGAGCATTTCACAAATCTTGCCGATGCGATGCACGTTCGTATTGAATGCGAAAAAGCATGGAGTTTTTGGAAAGGGCGGAGTGAAAAGGTTGAAGGGCCATATGCTCTCCAATTAACCGCCCTGAAGTCGTTGCGCGATGGGCTCGAAAACACCGTGGCATTAGAAAAGCTTATTGCCAAGTGCCGGGAAGCGATAAGCCAATGTCCGGGTATGGGCGAGCCTATATGGGCCGACGAATCCAAAATTGAGAGCATCGTTTCCTCGTGCCGCCTTGCATTGGCCCGTATCGGCAAGCGGCTTGCCAGCGAGAAAATCCAAGGCGTTGAAGCTCCCATTTCTCGTATAGCCGACAAGGACGGTGCGCATCCGTTGACAAATGAATTGCTGCACGCTATTCAGAATCGCAACATGGATGGGTTCGCTCAGTGCGCGAATAAGATTCGGGTTCTGGAGAAGGAACGCAAGCACCTTCAGCAGGTACACAAATATCTCTCAAGACTACGACGCTTGCTTCCGCAGCTCACGAAATCCATAGAGCAAACCTACAATGAGCTAAATTGGGAGGAGCGAATTCAACACATTAACGACGCTTGGCATTGGGGGCAGGCGCGCTACTGGATCGAGGAATACATTCGAAAGGAAGATGTTCAGGCGCTCACCAAGTGCGCCAAACAAATCGAGGATGAGATACACGGCATCATTGCGAAGTTGGCTTCTCTTCACGCTTGGTCGTTCTGCTTCTCACGGCTAAAAGAAGACCATCGCCGCCACATGGAAGCCTGGCGGCAGTCCATGCGCCGGCTTGGCAAGGGGACAGGGAAGTATGCGCCGCGCCATCGTCGTGAAGCACAAGGGCACCTCGACGAATGTCGCGAGGCGGTTCCCGCATGGGTGATGCCCCTGCATCGCGTTTGGGACACTGTGTCTCCCGCCCCAGGCATGTTCGATGTAATTATCGTTGATGAGGCTTCGCAATGCGGCGTCGAGGCGCTTCCCTTGCTCTATCTCGGGAAGAAGATATTGATTGTTGGCGATGACAAGCAGATAAGCCCGGATGCCGTGGGTTTGTCCCGTGACTCGGTGCATCGCTTAATGGAAGAGTTCCTTCATGATTTCCAATACAAGTCATCGTTCGATGTTGAGAGCAGCCTGTTCGACCACGGGAAACTCCTCTACGGAACTCAGCGGATCACGCTACGCGAGCACTTTCGTTGCATGCCGGAAATCATCCGTTTCAGCAACGATCTTTGCTATTCGGATACGCCGCTCATTCCTTTGAGACAGTATGGCCCGGACCGCTTGCCGCCGCTAGAGCACGTCTTTATAAGCGGCGGATATCGCGAAGGCTCAAACAACCTGACAATTAACCGGCCGGAAGCCGAAGCCATCCTCGATAGGATCATGGCGATCTGCCATGACAGCCGGTACAATGACAAAACGATGGGTGTGGTGATACTTCAAGGTAATGCGCAAGCAGGCTTAATTGAGAAACTATTGCTTGAACGCCTGGGGGCTGAGGAAATTGAACGGCGACGCCTGATCTGTGGCAATCCCTACAGTTTTCAGGGTGACGAGCGCGACATCATGTTCTTGTCGCTTGTCGCGGCAAGCAACAAAAGAATCGGCCCTCTCACAAAGCCGGCGGACGAGAGGCGCTTCAATGTCGCTGCTAGCCGCGCCCGCGATATGATGATTCTTTTCCATTCCGTCACTTGCGACGATCTTAGCGCAACTTGTCTTCGGCGACAGTTGCTCGAATTTTTCGAGAACACAAAGCCGCAACAGATTGCCGGCATCGAACGGGATGAACTGGAACGGCGGGCAGTCCAAGACAATCGGAGTGTTGTTAAACCTCCCGCGCCATTTGAAAGCTGGTTCGAGGTAGATGTTGCCTTGGAACTGCTTCGCAAGAATTTTAATGTGCTTTCCCAGCATGAAGTCGCGGGCAAACGAATTGACCTCGTGGTTGAAGGCGGACAGGCGCGGCTGGCAGTTGAATGCGACGGTGACAATTGGCACGGCGCAGACCGTTACGAAGCGGACATGCAACGCCAACGCCAACTGGAGCGATGCGGTTGGGAATTCTTTCGAGTCAGAGAGTCGGCCTTTTACTCTAACAAGAAGAACGCGCTCGTCGGACTCTGGCAAACACTGCGGGACCGGCGCATCTTTCCACGATCACTAAGTAGGAATTCGTCTCCCGATGACGATTGGCAGGAAGAGGATTCCGATGAGCTTTGCGATGATATTGTCGAAGAAGATGATGACGTTTGTGACGAAGAAGATGATGACGTTTGTGACGATGAAGGTGATGACGTTTGTGACGATGAAGACTGCTCATCCGGCGATTCAGATAATGGCTGCAGTCCACCAGGCCGACGCGCTGAGGAAATAGCCCCGGCGGAAATTCAGGAGGCTATCCTTTCTGCTTTATCGAAGTGTCCGAATCAATCATGTACATTGCATTCCTTAACCTCTCGCGTGCTCAAGGAAGTGCGCGTATTGACGCGCGGGAATCCTCGGATCGAGTTCGAAAAACGCGTAATGCGCAGCTTGACTGGTCTCGAAAAACGCGGGATTGTTGAACGATATCGTGCGAAAAACAAACGAGTGCGGCTTGTCTGAACGGATCATCTCTTCTGATTGCTCATTGGGCGTCTGGAATTGGCGAAGCCCGGAGTACCCATCCCCGAACACATCCGAAAGGTCACGGGATTCTTAGTCTGCTTTACCGGTGTGTGTCCCCGTCACGGGCACACATCGGTTATTTTTTTTCCCTCAACGATACGCAAGACCGTCACCGCTGTCTTTGACCCTCCCTTTTCTTCTTTGATTTTCATCCTCTCCCAAAACAAAGTTTAAGCCAAGAGCATGCAAAGAGAAAGCAAAATTCTTTTTAAGAGCACCGCAGCTATCCTTTTCACGTTCGCACAGATTTTGGGGATCAGTGCGCGAAGTTGCAATTAGATCAACATAGGAGACTTCATCATGAACTTGAAAAAGATGCGCCGCCAATCACGTCGGGAATACAGCTATGACCCGCATATACTTGCGCGTAAATTCCAAAAAAGCGGGTTGTGGGAAGAAAGCGAGGAAGAAATTGAAGCGGCCCTTAAAGCAGCGCGCGAACGCGACCTGCTCCTAAATTGGGTTCGCCGTGAAATGCGGCGGCGTCTCACGAAAAAAGAACGCCGTTATTTAGAGGCGCGTTATCTTAGTAACCAGTCTGTAGCGGCCTTGGCGCAACGGTACGACGTCCATCTCTCCACAGTATACCGCACGATCCGTAGTGCTATCCGCAAATTAAAACAAGCAGCACAAGAAAGCAATTCGGACACACCGGAAGATGCACTCGTGGTTGAGGTCATCAAAAGGAAATACCTCTAAGGTTGGGCGGCCGTACGACCTAAACAGACTGTGCGGACATTTATTCTTTAGATAAAAGCGCGTCGAAATAGGCAATGGTATGCTTCAGACCGTCACGGAGTGCAATGGTTGGCTGCCACTGCAATTTTTCTTTCGCCAAACTAATGTCCGGACGCCGTCGGGTAGGATCATTTTCCGGCAAAGGATGAAAGGTTATTTTCGAAGAGGAGCCCGTTAGTTCTATCACGAGTTTAGCCAATTCCAAAATGGTGAACTCTTCGGGGTTGCCGAGGTTTACGGGCCCGTTGAAATCATCGCAATTCATCATGGCCAAAATACCTTTGACCAAATCATCAATATAACAGAAGGATCGGGTTTGATCGCCTTCGCCATAAATACTTATGGGCGCGTTTTTGAGGGCTTGCACCACGAAGTTGCTGACGACCCGCCCATCGTTGACCAACATGCGCGGACCATAGGTGTTGAAAATACGGATGACCCGAATATCTACCTTGTTCTGGGAGTAATAATCGAAGAAAAGGGACTCGGCGACGCGTTTCCCTTCATCATAACAACTGCGCGGCCCCACAGGATTAACATAGCCCCAATAGCTTTCTACTTGCGGGTGGACTGTGGGGTCGCCATAGACTTCTGAGGTAGAGGCCTGCAAAACCCGAGCATTCACACGCTTGGCCAGACCAAGCATGTTCAGCGCGCCCATGACATTGGTCTTGATCGTTTTCACAGGATTATATTGGTAGTGTACGGGCGAGGCGGGACACGCAAAATTAAAAATACGATCCGTTTCCAAGGTAATGGGATTGACAATGTCATGACGCACCAGTTCGAAGCGTTTATTGTCTAGGAGATGATCGATATTCATTTTTCGACCGGTAAAAAAGTTGTCTAGGCAAAGTACTTCTTCGCCCCGATCCAACAAGGCTTCACATAAATGGGAGCCGATGAAACCGGCGCCTCCCGTAACCAAATTCACATGGGTCATAACAACTGCTCCTTCTTTGCCCAATTAGGTTTCTATGCTGTTTTTTCCGCGTATTGCCCGCGGCCGCGCCGCAACAGGAATACGGTCATCATAGTGTATCATGATTGGCTCGCGGAATCGGTGCCGCTTCACAGCTAAGCTTCGAGGTGAAGGTTATACCCGGGAATGCCCGTATTTCCATGCTAGGAATCTTTGAACAAAGCCTCCGGTGCCTCTTTGGAAAAACATATCCGCCGCCGCTCCACCGGCTGAGCGAAGAAATCGACTATAATAGAATTGGTCACGCTTCTCGGCGTGCCGCCTGTGGCATGCAACAAGGGCGTGACAAAAAGTCGCCGTAACCTTTATAAAAAGCGGCGCTTCATACCGTTTGAAATCCGCAACAGAAAGAGACAGTTATGAAAAGAATCCTGCGCAAGTTGCTCTGCTTCTTATTGGTTGTCTTTCTTGTTCTGATTATCGGCAGTTTCTCATTCCTCTATTGGTATGTATGGCGCGGCTCCGACGTATTCGCCGGTTATGGCGCGAAATTGATTGCCTCCGGTGTGTTTGTTGCAGGCCGCACGCCGGAGTCCGTGAGAGAACAGGAGCTTGCCTTACTGGTGCCTCTACGATATAGGGTCAATTGGGAGGAGAAAACGGTCACCGCTTGGATTTTTAAAAAATATGCGAAGACCGCTGTCTATCGTGAAGGGCTGGGTGTTGCCGTGGCGCAAGATGCAGACATTGGATCGCTGCAGGCCCAGGCGCGGCCCACGTTGATCCGACCTCGGCCGGATACTGCCGACTTGCCCTGGCCCGTGGGCGATACGCCTTCGAGCAAGGAAAAACGAGTCGGAGTCGATTATGCGAAATTAGAGGCGCTCATGGATGATATGTTCCAACTGCCCGCCGGTTTCCTGAAAAGTCATACCCGTGCATTTCTTGTCGTCTACGACGATGAAATTGTGGCGGAGCGCTATGCTGAAGGCTTTGATGCCGATCAACGTTTTGCAGCGTGGTCTGCCACAAAAAGCGTCTTCCATGCACTCTATGGTATTGCCGTGAAAGAAGGGAAACTCTCCATTCAAGAGGGCATCCCTTTTTGGCAAGAGCCGGGCGACGAACGGGCTGCGATCACTATCGATATGGTCCTGCGCATGAGCAGCGGTCTGGATTACAATGAATTTGATTTCATTCCGCCCACCCCGCTGACAACCATGCTTTTCTTAAGTCCGGGCGCAGGCGTCTTTGCCGCAATGCTGCCCCTGAACTATCCGCCTGATACCCATTGGGCATATGCCAGCGCGAGCACCAATCTTTTGTCCCACACCCTGCGTCATATCTATGGCGACGAAGCCTATTATGAACTGCCCTACCGCGGTCTTTTTGAAAAGATCGGTATGAACAGTGCCATACTGGAAGCTGATGCTGCGGGCACCTTTATGGGCTCATCCTTTATGTACGCTACGGCACGGGATTACGCGCGCTTTGGCTTGCTCTACCTCCATGATGGTGTGTGGCAAGGCGAACGTATCCTGCCTGAGGGCTGGATCGACTATGGGCGCACGCCCACCCCCACTGCGCCAAATGGCAACTATGGCGCCCACTGGTGGTTAGTCCCCGATCTTTCCGCTTCGGGCGCGCCGCGAGAACTAACTGCCGATCCGGCGGAGATCTTTTGGGCTTCCGGTTTCGAGGGACAGTTCATTATTGTGGTTCCGGCACGAAAACTGGTGATTGTAAAACTTTCGCTTGATCTCAAAGCCGGAGGACCCCGGGCACTGGTGAAAGAAGTATTGGCGGCATTTCCCGAAGAGGAAAAAGCTGCGCCCTAAATCCCGCATGATCGATTGCTTTTAAAGCCTTGCGCGATTTCTTCTCCACTCGTTACAATTGCATTCATCTATCCTATTTCGATACACTAATTCTTCCGTATGATCCGATCTCTATGTTCGGACACTTATTTCAAGGGGTAATAACATGAATGTCAAACTTCTAATAGGTTTTTTAGTAATCGTTTTGCTGGTCTTCGTCTTGCCGATCGTGGTTGGCGTTGTCCGCGCTACGACCGCTGGCGGCGAGATGGGCGGACCTCCGCCGGCCGGACCGAAAGCAGCGCCTTTACTGGATGCGGGCAATCTGGCCGGTTCCGTTTGGAATGTAAAAACGCCCGAGATACCCATTGCAATCACGATAACGTTGAATGCCGGCGGTCAGGCTGTCGCTACTGTTCCACCCATGTTTTCGGCTCTTGCGAAAAGTCAAATCGGTACAGACAGACTTACCGGCTCTTGGTCAGTTCAAGGGGACAAACTGAAGGCTTCTGTCGAATTTCAAGGGAAACGATTTGAAGTCGACTGCGATATTATCGGCGACAAACTCTATTACGACAACAAGGAAATCCCGCGGGTTATTTAGCGCTTCCTTCCCTCAGAGACAACACACATGAACACTGCCGAGCACGAGGCACTTCAAAAAGAAACGCGTCTCATCGCATTGCTGAAAGAATATGGCACTGTTGCCGTCGCTTATTCGGGCGGTGTGGATTCTACCTATTTGGGAGCGTTGGCTCACAAGACCTTAGCTTCACAAGCCCATTTCTACATTGCAGACACGCCGCTCATCCCGCGCCAAGAACTGGAAGAAGCCTTAAATTTTGCGCACCAACAGCAGTGGCAGATTGAAGTTTTCCACTTTGACGCTTTGGAAGACCAACGGTTTCTGCGCAACGACGAACTCCGCTGCTATTATTGTAAACAATCCTTATTTCGTGTTCTTGCCGAGATCGGAAAGGGCAAAGGGATTTCAGTGCTGTTGCACGGTGAAAATGCGGAGGATCGTGACGATCTGACACGGGTAGGTATGCGCGCCGCTGAAGAAGCCGGGATTCTCGCGCCCTTGGCGGAAGTCGGCTTTCGCAAAGAAGAAATCCGTATGCGCAGCCGTGCGCATGGGCTGCCCACGTCAGAAAAGGCGGCCTTTGCCTGCCTCGCCACCCGTCTGCCCAAAGATACGCCCATCACCCGTGATCTTCTCCACACCATCGAATCGACGGAAGCATTGCTGCGCGATCTTGGCTGTCGTCAATATCGCGTCCGTCATCACGGAGACCTTTGCCGTATAGAGGTCGATCCCCAAGACATGGCACTTCTGATTCAGCCCGATCACCGCCTCCGTATTCTGCGCCATTTTCGACAGCTGGGCTATCAACATATCACCTTGGATCTCGCCGGCTATGAGAGCAGCGGCAAAAAAATACTTGGCTGATTATGCCCATTAGAAAGGCTTAGCAATGACGCGGAGAAGCGATCCTGCTTGCACAATACTCCCATGGACTCATCAGCTTCTCTGCTTCCAAAAAAAGCGCTTTCCCTTGTTGTAATCACCCCGTAAAAAGTGTTACCGTTTATTTAATTCCAAGAAGCGTTTTTCTTGGCTGTAACCTAAACTTTTGAGGACACGATAGCGTGTCCCTCCCCGGCCGGATGCACAAGAATAGCCCTATTTCTTCCCACCTTAGCGGGGTAAGGAATTGCATTGAAACGTACTTCAACACGACCGGAGTCCTAACCAATAGAAACCAACAACACTTTCGACGAAAGGCAACCCGGCATGGCAGCATTTTCGGAACATACCTCCCCTTCCATGAACACTGTTGCGGAAGATATTGCTCAATTAAAACGCATGAGAAATGCGATCGTTCTCGCCCATAATTATACGCTGGGAGAAGTTCAGGATATAGCTGACTTTTCCGGAGACAGCCTGGGGCTTTCCCGTCGGGCTGCTTCGACCGATGCCGATATCATCGTTTTTTGCGGCGTCCATTTCATGGCGGAAACAGCAGCGATTCTTTCACCACACAAAAAGGTGCTTATGCCTGACAGCAACGCGGGCTGTCCCATGGCCAACATGGTAACGCCTCGTGAGCTGGCAGAAATGAAAGCGCAACATCCCGATGCTATTGTGGTCACTTATGTCAATTCCTCAGCAGCCATCAAGGCCATGAGCGATATATGCTGCACCTCTTCCAATGCTTTGGATATTGTGCGGCGCATTCCCGAAGACCGAGAAATCCTTTTTGTTCCCGATCGCAATCTGGGTCATTATACGGGCAAAATGCTGAACCGTGACATTATTTTATGGAAGGGTTTTTGCCCCACCCATGAACGCATCTTACCCGAGCATGTAGCAGCTGTGCAGCAGGAGCATCCCGAAGCTTTATTTGTAGCCCATCCCGAGTGCCGACCGCAGGTGCTTGATATGGCCGACGCTGTTGCCAGTACCACGGGCATGCTCGACTTTTGCGCGCAGAATCCTGCACGCGAATTTATCATCGGCACAGAAATCGGTTTATTGCATCGGCTCCGTGCCGATAATCCGGACAAGATCTTTTATCCTGCGTCAACCATAGCCGATTGCCCAAACATGAAACTTGCGACACTGACCAAATTGAAATGGTGTCTTGAAGAGTTGTCCGGAGAAATCGTCGTCGATGCAGCTATTGCGGAACAAGCACGTAAACCGATAGAACGCATGTTGGATGATGTTCTCTTGGATCGTTTTTTAAAGGACGCATAATAGAGCCCGGAGCCGGAGCTTTCTCCGTAAAAATGCCCCTGTTCCGGTTGTACTATCCCATAGAACGATTGGATCTTTGGAGCAGCGCCGTCTGTTCCCGACCGGAAGGAAAGCGCCCATGAAGAAAGCAATGAACCGACGAAGTTTTATGAAACGAGCCTCCGTGGCATTGGCAGCGCCTTTGATTGTGCCTGCATCCGCCTTAGGCCGTGATGGCACCATCGCCCCTTCAGAACGCATTACGGCGGCAGGCATCGGTATCCGCGGCCGGGGTATGCATGATCTGCATTGGATGATGCGCAACCCGGATGTGCAATTTTTAGCCATCTGTGATGTGCAGAGAAAGCAGCGTCGCGCCGTCAAAAGTGAGGTGGATAATTTCTACGGCAACCAAGATTGCGCCATGTATTCGGACATGCGTGATTTTTTCGCCGAGCGCCCGGATATTGATGCGGTGTTGATCGCGACGGGCGATCGTTGGCACGCCCAAGCCTCGATCCGCGCCATGCGCGCGGGCAAAGATGTATACACGGAAAAACCTTCTACCATGACCATTGCCGAGGGGCGGGCTGTGGTGCAAACGGCGGCGACTTACGGGCGCGTATACCAAACCGGAACCCAACGGTTGAGTGAGGCAAACCATGTTTTTTGTATTGAGATGGCACGCACGGGCCGGCTGGGAAAAGTAGACACGGCCTATGCCCATATTGCGCCTTGGGATTCCGCGAAAATGCCGCGGCAGTGGAAGGAAGCTGAACCTGAACCGCCCAAAGATGAGGTGGACTGGGACGCTTGGTTGGGACCGTGTCCGTGGCGGCCCTTTAATGCCGCCTATATAAGAGGTGAGTGGCGCGACGATTATGATTTCCACACCAGCTGTATTGGTGAATGGGGCGCGCACACCTTCGCCCAAGCACAAATGGGCATTCATATGGGTGAAAGCTCGCCGATCCGTTACAGCTATGTGGACAATGACAGCGGCGATGGTATGGTCTGCCATTTTGCCACCGGACAAAAGCTGATCTTTTCGCGAGGCGACCAGTATTGGCACGGCTCCTGTGGTGAATTGTTTGACGGCGAACGGGGTTGGGTCGCTGCCGCCGACGGCTATTCTCGGCCTGATGTATCCTCTCCGGAATTGCTGCAGGAATTTGACGAAGTGGTAGGTGATTATCAAGCGCGAACCGGTCGCGCCCTCGATCACATGCGCAACTTCTTGGACTGTGTAAAATCGAGACAAGAACCGGTAGCCAACCCGCGCGTTATGCATCACTCCATGTGCACGGTCCACGCAGCAAATATCTGCATGTGGCTTCAGCGCGATTTGAACTACGATCCCGAAGCGGAACGCTTTATTGATGATGATGAGGCGAACCGGTATCTGTCGCGAGCCGAACGCGCTCCCTGGACCCTCTAATACAGGCGCTGTGCCGCAACTAAGAAAGGAACCTACTATGCGTACGCATTTTATACTGAGCTTGATCCTTTTTGCCGTGGTTGGCGCCGCCTACGCTGCCACTGACCCCTTAACGATCCTCCAATCGGATGCCTCTCAATTTGAGAAACTGGACGCCTGCCGGCTCCTCGCCACTTCCGGAACTACCGAAGCCATCCCTGTTTTGGAAGCTTTGCTCACCGATGAAATCTTTTCGGATATGGCGCGCTACGCCTTGGAACCCATGCCCGACGCTGAAGCGGGCGCCGCATTGCGTCGCGCGCTACCTCTCACTTCAGACCGGCTCAGGGCGGGTGTCGTCGCCTCTTTGGGTGTTCGCCGCGACCGTGACGGGCTCTTCGAAATCATCCCTTTACTGGACAGCGATACAGAGGCTGAGGTCGTCCGCGAGGCGGCGGCGCGCAGCCTCGGCCGCATCGCTGCGCCTGCAGGTATCGCCGTCTTATGGGAAACGGCAGGGCGTAAGGATCTCTCCTTTGCACTGCAAAGCGCCTTAGCCGACGGTCTTTTCTTTGCCGCAGAAGCCTTAATCGAGCAGGGCAAAGGTCAAGATGCGCGACTTATTTATAATCGTGTCTTCAGCTTAAAAGCATTTCCTATAACGACGCGCGCCGCTGCCTTGCGGGGCGTACTGCTCAGCTATGGCGCTGCACCGCGCGGACTGGCGCGTTTACGAAAAGTCCTGCGATCGGAAGAACCTGCTTTCTTTGCTGCGGGTCTGCGTGCTGCCCAAGAAATGAAACAGAAAAAAGTTGTTGCCCAACTCTTAGCGAGGCTGCTGCCCCAACTGCCCGCCGATCGCAAAGAAGCGGTCATTGCCGTATTGGGCGAAATCGGACAAAAGACGGCAGGAACTGCTTTATTGAAAGAGGCGGAAGAAGGCGCTACGGTGCTGCGTGTGGCAGCGATCGATGCCGCTGTACGAATCGCCTATAAACCTGTGCTCCCCTTATTGGCTGATCTCATCAATGACGAGGACGCCGATCTTGCCCGCGCCGCACGGAACGGCATCGCCTATTTCCCGAAGAACAGAGGGAATGCCACGCTGCGCGCCTTGTTGGATAGTGAGGACGTGGTGGAACGCCAAATCGCCGTGGAATTGCTGGGTAAAGGCGGACTCCCCACGCCGGCGGCATTACTCCTGGAGATAGCCGAAAATGATGCGGACGAGGGCGTTCGGCTGACAGCACTGAAAGGACTCCGCCCTTACATTGATCTTCCTCATGCGGAACAATTGCTGCGCCATTTAAAAGAAGCGCGTTCCGAAGGGGAAAGAAATGCCGCTGAAGAAGGACTGCGCCAACTCTGTGAACAAAAGAAGAATTTTGACAATGTCACCTTGGAAATAACCCAAGCTGTCTACGGCGATCTGCCGTCCGGGCCGCAAAAAGACGTGACCGAAAAGTTTCAACAACTGCTTGAGTCCGGCGTGGGTGCGGTGGATGCCAATAATGCCAACTTTGGCGACACGGCTCCCGATGTACCGAAACAACTGCAAGTGGATTACCTCATTGACGGCGCCCCTGCGCGCCAACTCCTGGCCGAGGGACAGGTCTTTCTTCGTCCCGGTGCTGAAACGATTCCTGCTTTGGTGGATCCCCTTTGTGCCGAACTCAGCCAAAATGACAGCGAAGTTCAACTTGCGCTGCTGCGGCTCTTGACTGTCACGGCAAGCCGCAAAGCCTTTGATGCCGTGCTGGCATTGACAATCTCCGAAAATGAGGCGCTGCAGGAAGCTGCGCGGCGTGCAATAGCGGATTGGCCCGATGGTATCGCCTTGCCTGTACTGATGGACTGGATCAAAGACCCCGGCCTTGCCCCTTTACGAGCCCGCACATTCCGAGGTGCCGTGCGCTTGCTGATGCTGGGACAGAATGATCCTGAAGGTCTTTGCAGCAGCTACGCGGAACTGGTGAAACAGTCTGTGTCTTCAGAAGAACGGAAGCTTATCCTGAGCGGTCTGTCAAAAGTAGGGCATGCCTGCGCGCTGATGCTGACGCTGGATCTGTTGAACGACGAAACAATCCGGGATGAAGCACTGCAAGCGGCGACCACCATCGCTCCCAAGCTGCGTTCGACCCCAGCTGATTTGGAAGCTTTGGAGCGGGCAAGGGCGATCATAAAACTGCCGGAATCCTAAGCAGTCCGCAGATCAGCATACTTATATTTTTTTGCGATTGCCAAATTTCCACGTGTATTGCACGGTGAATTCATCTTCGCGAAGAGAGATCTTGCTGCCTTTGCCGACCAGTGAAAATAAATCGCCTTTACCGTTATCGGTCAAGGTATTTTCAAAGCTGTGGGTATATGCAAAATGAATTTCTGATTGCTCAGTAATTCTAAAGGATGCCCCTACAGCCGCAGAATTTTCTGTAATGGCCGGGAACAAAGCATTGGCGAAAACATGCCGTCTGTCAATGGGTGACTCGGCATGAGAAAATCCCGCACGTAAAGTCCAGCGCGACGGCGTGGTCCACGTCATTCCCAGCTTGATAATGTGCTGGTCTTTCCAGCCGAAACCGCCGCGTATGGGAGAGACGCCGATCTGACCGATGCCGGTCCAATCGATCCATTTATAATCAATCGCCGCCTGCAGCTGCGGTGTAATGGCATAGGCGAAGCCCGTCTGTACCATTTGCGGCAGATCCATCGATTCAAAGAATAAATCCTTATAATCTTTAAATTCAGTCAGCCATTGGCGCGACGTGTAGGTCAATCCATAGGACAGCCGATCCCAACGTTTATAGGCGCCAATAGAAAAGCCCGCGCCATAAGCGTCATCCCAATGGTTGTTGCCCCGTGTCGTTGAAAAACTCAAGGTGAGCATGTCTGACTTAAACATGGAATAGTTCAAATGGGGCGCAAAGGCAAGGGTCCATCCTGAATCTCCCAAACGATGGGCATAGGCAAAGACCAACTGGGCAACACTGTATTCGGTGCGCCGATCACCGTTTTGTAAAAAGAGACGGGGCAATATGGCGCGTGACGCTTTATATTCCACGCCCATGCCGCTGACTCCATACAAGCCAATCCCCCAAGCCGATCTTCCATGTTCCAATCGATGGCTGTACCCCATGGATGGGATCATAAACATGCCGTTGTCGCTCATGTTACCGGCAAATGAATTTCCGAAAAGGCCACGGGGACGGTTGTGGCGCTCCGGCGCAAAGAGTTCAAAGCTCACGTCGAGGCGCGTATCTAAATCAATGATCGCCGCGGGATTGAGAAGAACCCAGGTACTATCGGCGGGACTAGCTACGCCCGCACCGGCGGTACCTTGTTGGACTGCGCCGATACCGGTCAACTGTGTTCCGTCGGTTGCATGAAGAAGCGGTGTAAGGCTGAGCACGGTTATTACGGTCAGCGCGTGGATCAGGGTATGATTGCTGTTTGTTCGCATAAATCTATTTGCCTATTATGTTTATCGGTTATCTATGGGAAAAGTGCGCACAGTATACCTGAATAATCGTAGCGATTCCCACTTTATTCCGGGATAAAGCCTTAAAACCGGATTCTCGCCGCGCCCAAAATGACACGGGGAGATTGCGGTGTCGTATGTTTTCGCTTCCCTTTTCTCTTTCTCTGTCTGCAACCGTCATGGATGGCGACTCGCTCGGACAGATTAAAGTATTTCTAGTTTTATAGGGTCAGCTCGTGTAAAATGGTGGTGGGACATTATGGACTCCTTTTGGTGTTTAATTAAACCTATTGAACCGAAGATTTCTATAAAGTCTCTTTTTTTGAACAGCTTGCATTTCAACCTTGAATTCGCCTTGAATAATCTCATTGATTACTCCACTGCGCTCATGGCAAAATAGAGTCCCACCTTGACCTTCCTTTTTTTCTGGAAATAGCAAATGACCAATCTGAAAAGTATTCAAAAGAATTGTAAATGCCCCGTCTTTTTAGACGATCTAACGCGCCAGCTTTATGCCACAGACGCCTCCATTTATCAGGTACTCCCATTGGGCGCTGCCTTTCCGCGCAGCCTTGAAGAAACCCAAGAAATTATGAGCGCTTGCGCGGCAGCATCAGTTCCCATGATCCCGCGCGGCGCAGGAAGCGGTCTTGCAGGCGCCGCTTTAGGAGAGGCGCTCATCCTAGATTTTTCCCGATATGCGCAGCGCATCCTTGACTTCAACGCAGAAGCGCGTACGGTTCGTGTGGATGCGGGGGTTGTGTTGGATGAACTGAACGCTTTTCTCCGTCCCCACGGTCTGATTTTCGGACCCGACGTGGCGACAAGTTCACGGGCAACGCTCGGCGGCATGATCGCCAACAACAGCTCGGGAGCCCGTGCCCCTTTTTACGGCACGACCATGGAGCATGTCGATTCTGTGAGGGTGGTATGCAGCGACGGCAGCCTTGCCCTACTCAGTGCTGACTCCGAAGATATGCGTCCGCGCCTTGAGGAGAGCCACGCCCGTATTCTCACTCTTCGCGAAGAGATTGAAAGACGTTTCCACAAAGAAATCCCCAAACGGTGGCCGGGCTATGGACTTGATCGCTACCTGCACAGTCTGGCTGCAGGCAACGCCAATACGGCTCAACTCATCGGCGGCAGCGAAGGCACGCTCTGTTCCATCTACGAGGCGACGTTGCGGCTCGTTCCGTTGCCGCCCGCCAGCGGACTGGTTCTGCTCTTTTTTGATTCGATCCGTGATGCTACTGAAGCCACCGCCTCCATCCTGGATCTGGAACCGGTCGGTGTTGAAATTATTGACGACCTCTTGTTCAACCAAACGAAAGGTCAATCTGCTTTCGCCCGCGCCCGCGCCCTGCTCGAACTGGATGACAAGCCTTGCAAGGCGATCCTGCTCGTCGAATTTTACGACCATCAAGAAGACAAAGTGGAAGCGTTGCTTCAGCGTAATTTGGGGATTCGCCGCCATGTATGCAACGGTTCGGAAGAAAAAGATCAAATCTGGAAATTGCGCAAGTCTGGCTTGTCTCTGTTAACGGGCTGTGCCGGACCGGCAAAACCAACAGCAGGCATTGAAGATGTCGCGGTGCCGCCGCACACGCTGCCCGCCTATGTAGACGCGCTGACCGAGACTCTAAAGCGCTTGGGTTTAAAAGCCTCTTTCTATGGACACGCCGCTTCCGGGCTGCTCCATGTTCGCCCTGTGGTAGATTTACATGTGGCCCATGATTTGCAGCGTTATCGTCAACTATCCGACGAAGTCGCCGCCCTTGCCAAGGCTTTCCGCGGCTCTTTGACCGCCGAACATGGCGTGGGCATTGAACATACAGAATACATGCTGGATCAAGTAGGACCTGAACTGCTCGACGCAATGAGTCTTGTGAAAAATGCCTTCGACCCGAAGGATCTCATGAATCCGGGCAAGATCTTTGATAATGGCCGTTGGCGTTTTGATCAAGATTTGCGCCAAGGAGCCGGCAGCACCATTCCCATTCCTTTCGACCCTGTTTTATTGTTCCAAGAGAAAGACCATTCTTTTGTTGGGAATCTCGAACAATGCAACGGCTGCGGCGGCTGTCGAAAAGAAGTACCTACCATGTGCCCCACCTATCAGGCAACGGGCGAAGAATCCATGTCGACTCGAGGGCGCGCCAATATTATCCGTGCCGTATTGGAAGGTCGACTCGATGATCCAGACACGCCCTTGCTCTCTGAGTCTTTAGAGCATGCCCTGAGCAATTGTCTAAGCTGCAAAGCCTGTGCCGTGGAGTGCCCCTCCAATGTGAATCTCGCCCTGCTCAAAGCGGAACTGGTTCATGCCCATCAACGCAAATATGGGGTTCCTCTCTATGCCCGTGTACTCAGCCGTACCGATCTGCTCGGCGTGCTGGGCAGCACCTTCCCGGGATTAACAAACGCGCTGCTGCGCAACGGTCTGTTCAGGACAGTGCTCAAACATTTGGCACGTGTAGCGCCGGAACGCCCCTTGCCCAACTATGTGAAAGACCGTTTTGATCATTGGTTCAAAAAGCGAAAGGTGTCCGGTGTCTTTCCTCGGGGAAGCGTGTTGCTATGGGACGATTGTTTTGCCCGACACAACGAACCGCAGATCGCCCGTGCAGCCGTTACCGTGCTTGAAGCTGCCGGCTACGAGGTTCAGTTATTGGAAGGGCACGCCTGTTGCGGCCGCCCCGCGTTTAGCATGGGCCGTCTTGATCTTGCCCGCCGTTTTGGGAAAAAGAACCTTGCACTCCTGCAGCAAACAGAAGGCCCTTTGATCTTTTTAGAACCCTCCTGTTATGCCATGTTCCGTGAGGACTACAGTGAGCTTGGTTTGGAGGGCGCCCACGATGCTGCCGAACGCTCCATTCTCTTCGAACATTTTATCGAACTGCTTTTAAGAAGAGAGCCGGAGGCACTGTCCTTCAAAGGGGCTTCATCGGGCGTGGCGGTGCACGTCCATTGTCATGCCAAAGCACTGACCGATACTTCCGTGATGTTAGATTTGGGCAGACGCCTGGCAGGCGGTGGAGCATCCTTGCTGGACAGCGGCTGTTGCGGCATGGCAGGCGCATTTGGCGCAATGACCGGAAAATACGCCTTGAGCATGGAGGTGGCTGAGGCTTTAGTGCAGTTGATTGACGCGCTGCCCGGCGATACCAATCTCGTTGCTTCGGGCACAAGCTGCCGGCAGCAGATCACCCATTGTACAGACCGACCTGTGCGTCATTTTGCTGAACTTCTGGCACAAAGCCTGGAACAAAGCTAGGCGGGTTCAAGGTTGAAAGGCAACCGGTTCCCCAAAGAAGACATCACAGAGATCTTCGGTACAATAGTTTTGTTGAAACACTCGAAGGAGCCCATACTGTCCCATCACTATTTACACAAGATGACTGTATAAAACCGGAAACATTAAAAGCCAAGGGTTGAACAACCGGAAAATAGCTCAGACACTCGGGTTTTATAAAAGTAGTATGGGTCGTGAATTGCGCCATACTCGTGTACGCAGTCGCTCGTGTTACGTGTTGCTACGTTCAGCCACAAACGCCCATGCAAGTTTGTCGGGAGACACGCTCATGAAACACACAAACCCTCCATAACAACCGGATCAAAAAACGGGGTGCTTGACACAGGTATGAAGGATTGTTGAGAACCTAAATAATATACCAAGAAAAAGATTTAATTACAGAACTTGATCGAAGTTTTTTTCAGGAAGGGGTTGCAATTCGAGTTTGAACCTGCGCAACCTATCTATTTTCTCCACTGATATCTCAGCTCGTCAGTGTTTAAAAAAGGAGTAATTTATGCGTCCTCCCAACAAAATATCCCTATCAGTATATGTGGGCTGTGCATTATTTCTAATCTTTTCCGTTGCCTTTTTTTATGCTTGGCCTGCGTCCTATCTGTACCCTCTGTTTATGTTCCCAATATTGTTCTATCTCCTATCTTTCTATGATCCACTGGGAGCCGGCCGTTTTATGAGCATTTTGCTATGCCTTCCAGTCTTGGGTCTTTTCCAGCCCTTCGCAATTGTTGTAATTCGAATCTATGCGCGCGAGATGTATTTCATTGCTAAAAATATTGAGGTAGAAACTTACGCGGGGAATTTACTTCCTGTGGGATCTCCGGATTCTATTCCCCTACTCTATTTTCATCATTATATTTTGATCTGCTTATCCTCTATTTTTTGTTTTTTTCTTGTCAAGGAATATATAAAAGAGCTTCGGGAAAATAAAAGGCGATATGGCAACTACGACTGGTCTGGCGAGCAAAAAACAAAGGAAACGATGCAGAAAATACCTCTCTCCTTATCTACACGCATAGGGATTATTCTTTTATTCCTGTTCTGGGCAGTCTATGGAGCTCTGTATTTTTTCTTTGAAACAAATGTTTTCGGAGTTGATATTATTTATTTTGTTTGTTTTATACTTGTTTTTTTTGCATTGGCGGCTTTGTGGAGGGGGTACATCATATTGCAACATCCTTTCACCGCTTTATTTTACGCTATTTTTGGCCTTATGGCAACGTATCATCGAAATAGTATTCTCTACGCCTTGACAAGACACATTAATCCTGCGAACCCAATACCTTCGACCTCTTCTACAGATTTCGGCATTTATCTAAAACAGTATGTGCTTTCGCATAATGAACCGGAGTTCTACGGCAACATCATTTTGTCATGGATACAATCTGAACCCGAGAGGATAGGATATACTCCTTTAATTATAATTACCTTGTTAGTTCTGTGTTGTTTATATTTTTATTTCTTATCTAAAAAATATTCACATTATGGGGCTCCGGAAAATGAAATAGGCTCTGATCAGTGAGAATCTTCGTAATGCTTCAAAGGATTTCATTATGATGAAGGGTTGTTAGTTTCAAAGAATTCGCCTTTTATTTGTGGCGGTAATGACGTCGATGCCATGGATAGCCAAGATTTAGCAAGGGGAAAATAGCTCTCAGATACTCGGGTTTCATAAAAGTCGTAGGGCCGTGAATTGCGCCGTACTCGTGTACGCAGTCGCTCATGTTAGGTGTTGCTACGCTCAGCACAGAAACGCCCATGCAAGTTTGTCGGGAGACGCGCTTATGAAACACACAAACCCTCCCCTATCAACCGGACCAAAGAACGGGGTGCTTGACACAGGTTGAATTCGAGTTTGAACCTGCGCTATGACACATCCGATTTAAAAGGGCAGCTCCGGATAGACTATTTTTCCGCCGCAGAAGGTATAACTGACTTTTCCATACACCGACCGTCCAATAAAAGGCGAGTTTCGGCTTTTGGACGCGAAATCATTACTATCGATTGTCCACTGCATCTCGGGATCAAAAATAGTGATATCGGCAGGGCCGCCTTCATAGAGGTTTCCGGAATTAAGGCGGCATATCTGCGCGCCGCCCCAGCTCAAGAGGTGTACGGCGTCTTCAATCGTGATATGTCCCGGTCGCACAAGCTCAGTGATCGTCAAGGCGAGGGATGTTTCCAATCCGATGATGCCGAAAGGTGCCAGTCCGAATTCGACCCTTTTTTCAGTGGCGGTATGGGGCGCGTGATCGGTAGCGATACAGTCGAGCGTCCCATCTTGAAAGCCTTTGATGATGGCTTCTCTATCTTCCTTTTCGCGCAAGGGTGGATTCATTTTGGCATTGGTATTGAAACCCTGAACCGCTTCATCTGTAAGACTAAAATAATGGGGCGCTGATTCAGCGGTGACCCGGGCGCCGCGTTTTTTCGCCTGTCGTATAATTTCTACGCCTGCCGCGGTGGACACATGCTGAATATGCAGATGGGCCTTCGCCAACTCCGCCAAACGGATGTTTCGGTCGATACGGATTTCTTCCGCTGCTTTGGGGATACCGGGAATGCCCATGAGTGTTGCCGTATACCCTTCATTCATAGCGCCGCCCTCTGCCAACGATTCGTCTTCACAATGACTCAAAAAAGGCATGCCCACCATATTCGCATATTCCAAGGCACGAAGCATGAGCGCACTGGAAGCGACATCCTGTCCGTCGTCAGTCACCGCTACGGCACCGGCTTTTTTAAGATCCGCCATTTCCGTAATTTCGTTACCGATCAACCCTTTGGTGGCACAGGCAGCGGGAAGTACGTGGATGCACGCCTCTTCGCGGGCACGGCGGATTACCAGCTCTACAAGCCCCGCATTATCGATAACGGGATTCGTATTGGCCATGGTTACAACGGTCGTGAAACCACCCGCCGCTGCTGCAAGGCTGCCCGTCGCGATGGTTTCTTTTGATTCACCGCCCGGTTCCCGAAAGTGACAATGAATATCGACGAGGCCCGGACTGACCACATGGCCCTCGGCATTAATGACGACATCCCCTTTTAGATTATGCCCAATTTTAACCACTTTGTCGCCTGCAATGAGCACATCAAGGGGTTCTGAAGTATTACTCGCTGGATTGATCACGTGTCCATTTTTGATGACATACGACGTCATAGTATCTTCCTTTCCGGCAAAAAGTGCCCGGCAATGTGAGCACCGGAGATTCTTAGAGTTTAGAGTTCTTTGGAGCTGCCCGCATTGGCAAGGACGTGCATGACCGCCATCCGCACGGCGACCCCATTGGTCACTTGTTTTAAAATAACACTGCGCGGCCCATCTGCCACTTCCGTCGACAGCTCCAGATCGCGATTGATCGGACCGGGGTGCATCACTATGGCATGATCCGGCGCATAGCACAGGGCATCACGATCGATGCGAAAGAGACGCACATATTCGCCCACACTCGGAAACAGCGCCTTGCCTTGACGTTCCATCTGAATGCGCAACGCATAGATCACATCCACATTTTCTAAGGCTTCACCCAAATCGGTCGTCACCTTCACCCCAAAGCCTTCGATACCGCGGGGCAGGAGTGTTGCCGGACCGCACACAGTCACGTCTGCGCCCAGTTTAGTCAGGGCGTGTATGTTACTCCGTGCGACGCGGCTATGTTGAATATCTCCAACCAAGGCGACCTTGATCCCGTCCAAGCCGCGGTTGGGATCATTGTAGAGCCTGCGCATTTCCTCGCGCATCGTGAAGGCATCCAACAAGGCTTGCGTCGGATGTTCGTGTCTGCCATCGCCTGCATTGATGATGTGGGATGCATGATCTTTAGCAAGAATATGCGGTACACCGGCGCCGCTGTGGCGCAACACGAGAATATCCGTATTCATCGCTTCAATATTGGCGAGGGTGTCATGAAGGGTTTCCCCTTTGACGGTGCTCAATGACGACGCAGTAATGGAAAGGATATCGGCACTGAGCCGCTTCGCAGCCAACTCAAAGGAAGTGCGTGTTCGCGTACTCGGTTCATGAAACCAGTTTACCACGAGACGCCCCTGCAGGAGCGGCACTTTTTTAATACCGCTTGCACGCTCTGAAACGGAGAGAAATTTAGGCGTCAAATCCAAGATGATTTCAATTTCGCTGCGGCTTAATTCTCGGATTCCAATCAGGTCTTTTTTAGTCCAACGAAGGAGAGGCTCTGTTTTCATGGGATTAATTCTCTTCAGACTTTGGAGAAGTCAAACGGCGATTCAACAACACGGCATCTTCCCCGTCAATTTCTTCTATATGAACACTAACCCATTCTTCCGGCTTGGTCGTGATCTCCATCCCGAGATAGTCAGGCTGAATAGGCAGCTCACGACAACCTCGATCCACCAGACTAACCAATTGAATGCGGTGCGGACGACCATAATCCATGACCTCATCCAAGGCGGCTCGGGTCGTGCGGCCGGCGGCAATGACATCGTCTACTAACAGAACGGTACGCTCGTCGACGGAAAAATCAAAATGGGTTTGTCCCGAACGAACGACGACCGCTCCCGAACCGGCATGGAGATCATCCCGATAAAAAGTGGTAGATAAGGAACCCACCTGCGGACGATAACCGGTCAGTTCGTGAATCAGCTCTGCAAGCCGATCCGCCAGAGGGCGGCCCCGGCTTAAAATACCCAAAATGACAAGTGACTGAATTTCAGGATTGCCGTCTACCACTGCTCGGGCAATCGTACGAAGCGTTTCCGCCATGGCTTTCGCATCCATCACGACAGTATGGGCAGTATTGGATTCGTTGTAAATGACCATAACTTTTCCTGATCCCGGGCATGCACTACATATTTATGAACGGACAGCGACGATGGGATTGTTGTAAAGGGCACGACCTGTCAAAAACACTGTCCGAACCCAACGGGCACACTATAACAAATTTTTATCGGGTAACACCATATTCACCAGGGTAAAGGAGCGCCTATTTTGGGCTTTCATCTTAGGTGACTTACCCGCATTACAGCTGTCTTACCGCGCCCGGATGAGCGTCTGTTCGGGTTCAGGCGCCTGTTTGGTGTTAGGGTGTTAAACACCCTTATGTTGCTTTTCCTTCCCCTCTTGTGTAATACTTTTGTCCCATATCGTAATACTGGAACGCGGATGCTATTACGCAGAGGTTAGCCATGATCTACAAGAAAAAACACGGATTTACACTGATTGAACTGTTGGTGGTCATTGCCATTATCGGCATTCTCGCAGCCATACTGCTGCCGGCGCTCAGCCGTGCGCGGGAAGCGGCACGGCGCAAATCGTGTATGAATAATCTTAAGCAATTTGGCACGATTTTCAAAATGTATGCCGATGAACAAAAAGACTATTGGCCGCCTTGCTCGCCTTTCGCCAATGCCTATCTCAACGGTATGCCCTTGTTCAGTTCACCCGATGCTTTCACCATCTATCCGGAATACTTGTCCGATCTGAACGTGGCGCTTTGCCCTTCCGACAGCCAAGGCGACGGTACGGGCACCTATGTTGCCACACGCTTACCCGATTCCGGAGATTTTGACGAGTGGATACAGACGGCGCGCGACGCCAACGACCGTATTTCAGAACAATATTTTCTTTGCGCCGAGTTGGGCCGTTCCTATGTATATAAAGGCTATGCCGCCACCAACAAAGAAGAATATTTCGGCGTCTGGGGCGCTATGGGAGCCCTGCCTTTTATTGAGTCCGTTTCCATTTCAGAAATTTCCGTGCCTGTCCGCAAGAAAAACTTCCGTGCCGATCTGAAAATTACGACAGAGAATTGGCCGGAAATGACGCCGGACACGGGCATCGGTGCCGCCGGCAGCGATAAAGTATTACGTCTGCGCGAAGGGGTCGAACGCTTCTTCACGACCGATGTTAATACTGCAAGCATGGCGGTGCAATCGCAAAGCAGCATCCCGGTCATGTGGGACACTTTCGGAAATCTCATCAGCGGCACAGCGGGAACGCTTATCTTCAACCATATACCGGGCGGCAGCAATGTGCTTTATATGGATGGCCATGTGGAATGGGGTATTTATCCCGAAAAATTCCCCATTATGAATGATGAAGACCTCCTGAAAGAAAATAGCCATTTCGGATTGCGGTAAGTTCTTGCCCCTTTTGCTCGGGCAGGATTTAAAACGACCGTATCGATCAACACAAAAGAAAGCAAGTTGCCTGCCATGAGAATACCTATTCGAAGCACCGTTTATAGTGTACTGATCCTTTCTATCGCATTGAGCCTTGGATTTTCAGGATGCAGCGGAAAAAGCCACAGCACGGAACCCGCCATAATTTGCGGCACCTCCCTAATTGCAGACATTGTGCAAGACATCTCTTCCCTTCACGCAGAGACCTACACCTTGCTGCCAAGCAGTTCGTGCCCAAGCCAATTTGATATGAAAGCGGGCGATATTCACCTGCTCCAAGAAGCGCGATCTGTGTTGCTCCATCCGTGGCAGCTGCGCCTAGCCAATATCACGCGCATTATAGACGCGGCGAAACTTCCCGACCATAAAGTCCGCGTTTTTGAAGCGGACGGCAATTGGATGATTCCCTCGGAGCAACGCGCTGCTGTGACGGAAGTACTTGAAGTACTTCTTGAAATTGCGCCCCATGAGGAAGGGGCAATGCGTGAGAAAGCAGCAGCACGCCAAGAACGCATTGACACAGTGGAACAGGCCGCCCGTCAAAGCTTAGCTTTGGAAAAGACCCAAGGTATTTCGGTATGCTGTCATGAGATGCAGACGTCCTTTTTAACGTGGGCAGGGTTCACCGTTGCAGCTTCCTTTAATCGTCCGGAAGACTACAGCGTGTCCGATATGGAATCTCTCCTGCATAAAAGCCGTGACGCCGGCGTCCTGTTGGTCGTGGACAACTTACAGAGCGGCGGACTGTCAGCAGGACAGATGCTTGCAAAGGATCTGAATGCCGCCTATACGGTGCTCACCAATTTCCCGGGCGCGTCTTCTGACACTGCCACTTGGGAGAGCGCATTCCAATCCAACATAAGCTTGTTAACTGAAGCCTTAACCTCCTTGGAGTCTTTGTGACACTGCCGGTCTTGGAAATAGAAGATGCCCGTGTTATTCGTCAGGGATCCGAAGCGTTGGCAGGCGTATCGCTGCGCGTCCATGCCGGTGAAAGTGTCGTGCTCTTGGGGCCCAACGGCGCAGGAAAAACAACGCTGCTCACTGCCATTAATGGATTTACACCGCTCAGCTCGGGATCCATTCGAGTCCTTGGATTACCACTTGAACGGCGGCATCTCCTCGCTATCCGCCAACGGGTGGGCTATGTGGCACAGCTGCCTGAAATAGATCGCCATGTCCCCATCACCTTATACGAATCAGTGCTTACCGGCTTATATGGGCGTTTGGGCTGGCGGCGGCGCGTCACGGCTTCCATGCATAGTGCTGTCCATACCATTCTGGAACGCCTCTCCATCCAAAGCCTCGCGAAACGGCCCCTCGGTCAATTATCCGGCGGCGAATTGCGGCGGGCGACCATTGCGCGGGCGCTGGTTCAAGAACCCGAAATCCTCTTACTCGATGAACCTACCGCTTCTCTAGACGATAACGCGCGCCGCGAGATTTGCGCCTTTCTCGACGAACTCAATCAACAACAAGGCATGACGCTGATGTGGGTCACTCATGATATGGACGCGCTGCCCGATTCTTGCACCCGTGTGGTGCGCATGAAAGTCGGCCATATCGTAGCCGACGAATCAGGCAATCCCGACAAGGAGCACGTGCAATGAACGCCCTCTTTCAGCACGAATACCTCCAAAACGCAGTGCTTGCCGGTTTCTTTTCCGGGGCGCTCTGTGGCATTTCCGGCGTCTTCCTTGTTGCCATGGGCGCTTCTTTCCTCGGTATTTGTATCGCCCATGCCGCCTTCGCCGGCGCCTTGCTCGGATTGCTGACCGGGCTGAGTCCCATGGCGTGTGCCATGCTCTTCAGCTTGGGCGCGGCAGCGGTGATTGGCCCCCTCTCCGATCGCGGCGCACTGCGGCCGGACACCTCCATCGGCATTCTCTTTTCAGTGATGATCGGGCTCGCCTTCCTCTTTATGGGATTGATGCCGGGCGGCCGCCCCGAAGCGCTCAGCCTATTTTGGGGCGCCATCCTCACCGTATCCCGCGGCAGCGTGTGGCTCCTTGCCTGCGCGCTTGCCATCGTGTTGCTGCTCATCACTCTCTTCTATCGGCAAATACATGTAGTCGCCTGTCACCGTAATGTGGCTGCCGCGGCGGGAATCCCCGCAGCCCTTTATTTCTATCTTATGCTTTCCGTGTCGGGCGTCGCCATTTCTGTATCGCTGCCCAGCGTGGGCGGGCTCCTCGTCTACAGTCTGGTCGTGAATCCGGCGGCGGCCGCATACCAGCTCACCTACAACTTCAAATTACTGCTTTTCCTTGCCGCTCTCTTTGGCATTGCTGCCTGCTGGCTGGGACTTTTTTTGTCTTTCATCTTTAACGCCCCGGCCGGCGCGGTTATTGTCTTAACTTCCGCCTGTATTTTCGCCCTCGCCTGCGTCGTTTCACCTAAAAGGAAAGGAGCCTCATGGCGCAATCGTCCCCCTTATCCCCCCGGCCCGTAAGCGAATTTTTCGATGACCTCGCCCCCAAGTGGGATTCCATGATCAGCGCCGGACACAGTGAACGGCTGCGGCGCCTGCTCGCACCCATACTGCCCGCTGACCCTGCCCGCATTTTGGATGTAGGCTGCGGCACAGGTGTGCTCATCCCCATCTTGACACAAGAGCTGCCCGCTGCCGGCACGGTCATTGCCATCGATATTTCCGCGCTCATGATTCAAGAAACGCAAAAGCGAATCGCGAGCCTGCAACCCGCCGCTCCTTGTTACGCCCTCCAAACGGATGTCATGGCGGCACCCTTTTCTGACTGCAGTTTCGACAGCGTATTCTGTAACAGCTGTTTCCCCCATTTTGAGGATCAGCAGCGTGCCATGCTTGAAATGGCGCGCCTGCTCCGACCGGGCGGTATGCTGGTCATCTGTCATTCCGAAAGCCGCGATGCCATCAATAAACTGCATCGCGAAATGGGCGGTGTTGTAGGCGGCCATGAACTCCCCGACGATGCAGGATTCCAAGCGCTCGTGTCCGGCGCTTCCTTGGATTGGGAGCATCTGGAAGATCATCACGACGGATTTTTACTGATAGCCCGCCGCTAAACAATCTCTTTCCTATCTCCGATTTAGCGTTGCTCAGGCGGTTGGCTGGAAAGGAGCGTCAGCGCCTCGCGAACCCGCGTCGCCTGAAGCTCAGACATTTTCAGATAGAAATGTTTGCCCCCTTCCTTGGGCTCAAAGCTGGTCAAGCCTTTGTCATCTACCGTAACCTTTCCCGCTTCCGACAAATCAAAGTAGCCGTGATCGGGACGGACAGCAAATAACACGCTGGTAAGGTCCCAGGTGGGCCGTTCATGAGGCGTCGGCATATAGTGTTGATAGGCTTCCTGAAGAGGATGGTGTTTCACATAGCCATAATCTCGTTCAATACTCAGGGCGGGATAAGGGACTGTAAGCCCCACTTCATAGCCGCTGAAAACGATGTCTGTGGGCCACTGCTCGAAGAGGTCACGAGCAGCAGGAAGATCCATGACCACGTTATATTCACCGTGGGAACCGCCGTCAATGGGTGCAAAAGCACCGGCCATAATCGAAAGGAGGCGTACTTTTTGCGCCACGAGCGCAGGGCCTGCGAGATCGGAAATGGCGTCGGGCTCTGACGCCAACAAGCGCGCCAGATTGGTCGAAAAACCAACCTGCGCAATAACGACCGAGTGATCCGCCTGCGCCGCCAGCACCTTGCGCAACAGGGCGGTCGCCTCCTCTGCCTCATCGCCGCTCTTCACACGATGAGGATAGCGCAAAGCGCCCTCATCTTCCACTTCTGCCAGACCTAAAAACTTGCCCGTGGCCGGCGTTACACCATCTTTCACGACACCGATGGGAACATCGCCGCGCCCGTAGAAATGGTTCACAGCATCGACGAAGGGCGCACACAAAGGGTTGTCTTTCGTGATGGTCACCGCAAGCAAGGAACATTCGCCGCGGCTTTGCAAGGCGTGGATCATGCCCAGTGCCAACGCATCATCCACATCATTCCCCATATCCGTATCAAAAATAAGCGCTGTCGGCACCTCGCTTTGGGCAAAGGATACAGACGCGAGAGCGACTGCGCCGATCGTCATCCATAGAACTGAAAACAAGGTCTTTCTCATAAAAGTATTTCCTTTCTATGCCTCAACACAAGGCCTATACTGCTCGTTTAGAAATGCACCGAATCATCATAAAAGAGGCGGCGCTTTAACAAGTCATTTATAATACCTGAATTACACAAGCGATTCATCTTCGTAGCGAAAGACAAGCAAAAGCAAAGGAACAAAGAATAGCGCTGAGCTCTTCTCTGCCCCGAGACAAGGCAAGCCGCTGTGGCTCGGCACTGTTTTTATCCAATACCCCCTGCGACTGTGTCATAATAAGGGAACATGAAAGGCTTAGAATAAGCCGCTTATCCATTTTTCAACAAAGAGTACCATGACAGACAATCCTTCTCATCCCTTGCCCATGACGGAGAGCATTTTAGAAAGCATCTCCGACGGTGTTTTCACGGTAGACGAAAACTGGAAGATCACTTCCTTCAATCGCGCCGCTGAAGAAATCACCGGTATTCCCCGAGAAGATGCCCTCGGCAAACGGTGCTGGGAAGTCTTCCGTGCCAGCATGTGCGAAATGGACTGTGCTCTCAAACACACCATGGAAACAGGGGATCAAGTCATTAACCGTTCCTGTTTTATCATTGATGCAGACGGTGAGCGGGTCCCCATCTCTGTATCCACCGCCGTGTTGCGCGATGGCCATGGAAAAGTAATCGGCGGCGCGGAAAGTTTCCGCGACCTCAGCCGTGAAGAGGCTCTGCGCAAGGAACTCTACGGACGCTTCCAAATCGGCGACATGGTCAGCCGCAGTTCGCTCATGCGCCGGCTCTTCGATGTATTGCCCCAGATCGCCGCCAGCAACAGCACCGTTCTCATCCAAGGCGAAACAGGCACGGGAAAAGAATTATTGGCCCGCGCCATCCACGGTATGAGCCGCCGCGCTGAGGGTCCCTTTGTTGCGCTCAACTGCGGCGCCTTGCCCGACACGCTCTTGGAAAGTGAACTCTTCGGCTACAAGACAGGCGCCTTCACAGGAGCCGACAAAGATCGGGCGGGACGCTTTGCCGCAGCACAAGGCGGCACGCTATTCCTCGACGAAATCGCCGATATCTCGCCTGCCCTCCAAGTGCGGCTCTTGCGGGTACTCCAAGAAAACTGTTATGAGCCGCTCGGCTCCAATACGACCGAAGAAAGCGATGCCCGCGTAATCGCAGCCGGCAACAAGGATCTTGCTGAATTGGTCGCCGAAGGACGCTTCCGTCAAGACCTCTTTTACCGTATCAACGTGGTGCCTCTCGAACTGCCGCCCCTCAGAGACCGAAAAGAAGATGTGCCCTTACTCGTCGAACATTTCATTGCACGATTCAACAAATTGCAAGACCGACAAATAGAAGGGTTGGACGGCGCAGCCATGGCATTGCTCATGGCCCATAATTTTCCAGGCAATATCCGAGAACTCGAAAATATCATCGAACATGCTTTCGTGCTGTGCGGAAGCGGCGACGAAATCACCGCTTCCTGCCTACCCGACTACCTCATGCGGCGCATGCCTCCCCAACCCGAAGCAGCGCCCATGGAAGAGGCGCGGTATCGTACAGAAAAGCAATGCATTCAAGATGCTTTGGATCGCCATGAGGGCAACCGCGCCGCTGCTGCTCGCGAATTAGGCATCCATAAAAGTACGCTCTACCGCAAAATGCGCCAATTCGATCTGCCCTATCTTCGCCCGCCTCAGTCTCCCGACGAGTCGCAATAATGCGACCATACCCGGCAACCGAGTCGCAATAATGCGACCAATGAAGCGATACTGAAAAGCCGAAGGGACTACAACAAATAGTTATCCCTTATCGATTAAGTAACTTAACGCTCACTCTCTACTACGCTACCTCTGTTGGCACAGCCCTTGCTTACTATAGACAGGAAACAAAATTATGAAAGTTGCAATGCCCATATGGAATCAGCGTGTGTCCCCCGTTTTTGATACGGCAGGTACCTTGCTGATCAGTGTCATACAAGATGATGCGGTGCTGGAACAATCCAGCGAAACCATCGCCGGTTTGTCGCTGGCTGAACGAGTTCAACGCCTTCAGGAACTCCAAGTAGATGTCCTGATCTGTGGCGCAATCTCTCGCTTTTTGGCGGAGATGATCACCGCCGCGGGCATAGAGGTGGAAGCCTTTGTCGCGGGCAGTGCAACAGAAGTGTTGACCGGATTTCTCGCAAATCAATTGTCAGAAGCCGCCTTCTCCATGCCCGGCTGCCGATCTTTTGGCCGCCATGGCAGAGGCAAATGCGGCATGATGAAAGGAGATACTATGATGAGAGGTGGACGTGGCGGACGTGGTGGCGGTGGACGCGGTGGCGGCGGCGGCATGGGCGGCGCCGGCGGTGGACGCGGCGGCGGCGGCGGCATGGGCGGCGTCGGCGGTGGACGCGGTGGCGGCGGCATGGGCGGCGCTGGTGGTGGACGCGGTGGCGGCGGAGGCATGGGCGGCGCTGGCGGTGGACGCGGTGGCGGCGGCGGCGTGGGCGGCGGCGGCGGCGGACGCGGCGGCGGCACGGGCGGCGCCGGTGGTGGACGCGGCGGCGGCACGGGCGGCGCTGGTGGTGGACGCGGTGGCGGCGGCATGGGCGGCGGAGGCGGTGGCGGCGGCGCAGCTTCCCCGCAAGGCGAACAAGGCAAGTGCATCTGCAATCAGTGTGGCCATACCCAGCCTCATGAAGTGGGAATCCCCTGCATGCAACTTACTTGCCCCCAATGCGGTGCCGTGATGACCCGTGAAATAGAATCCTGATCACAGGATTCATTCCAATACAGTTATAAAGAAGTTCCGCACAACCATAAAGTTAAGGGATGACGATCCGCGGAACATGACCCGACTAGGGTCAACGGATCGCTCCGCAGATGAAGTATTTACGGGAATTTTCCCGAATGAAAGGAGATTTATTATGCCTGGTGGAGATAGAACAGGACCTTTGGGCATGGGCCCCAGAACAGGACGTGGTGCAGGATTTTGCGCAGGTTTCCAACAACCCGGTTATGTCAATGCCGGCGGCGGTTGGGGTGCAGGACGAGGCGGCGGCATGGGTCGCGGCTTTGCCCGCGGCGGTGGGATGGGCCGTGGCGGCGGCATGGGCCGGCGTAATTGGTTTTTTGCAACGGGTCAGCCCGGCTGGGCGCGTTTCTCCGGCGTTGACTATGGGCCGCAAAACGTCGTGCAAGCAGATGCCGCCTCGGAATTAAGTTTACTCCGAAATCAAGCGCAGCAGCTTCAAGCGCAGATGGATCGAATTGAGCAGCAAATCAACGCCTTCGAATCGCAACAAGTAAAATAATTTCATGGGATGATGTGTTAAAAGAATAAACTGTTCGTATCACTTTTAACCCTCAACCTTAAAGGAGACCTGTATGGAAGAACAGATTAGACTTCCCCTAATTGGCGAAAAAGCGCCTGCCTTTGTGGCAGAAACCACACAAGGAGAAATCCGCTTTCCGGAAGACTACGCGGGCAAATGGGTCATTTTCTTTTCCCATCCCGCCGACTTCACGCCCGTGTGTACCACGGAATTCATGGCATTCGCTGCCATGGAACCCGAATTTGAAGCCTTAAATTGCAAATTGATCGGCCTGTCCATTGACAGCACCTTCAGTCATATTGCTTGGCTGCGCACGATCAAAGAAAAATTTTGTGTGGGCGACATGAGCAACGCAGAAGTGACCTTCCCTGTCATCAGCGACCTGACCATGGAAGTATCCAAAGCCTATGGCATGCTCCAGCCTGCGGCGAGCCAAACCCAAGCCGTACGTGCTGTTTTCGTTATTGATCCGGAAGGCTTGGTTCGATCCATCCTTTATTATCCCATGAGCAACGGCCGCAACATGGCCGAAATTAAGCGGCTGTTAATCGCGCTGCAGACTTCTTCACGCTTCGGTGTCGCAACACCGGTGAACTGGCAGCCCGGCGATGATGTCATCGTACCGCCGCCGAACTCTTATGACCTTGCCAAAAATCGTATGGACAATCCCGACCCCAACATGGAGATCAAAGATTGGTTCCTCAGCTATAAGAAATGTCCTGAAGATAACAAGTAGCCGATTTTTTTTCATTGCTGTAGATAGGGGCGGAAAAGGCCGGCATTCAATACGGTCTTTCCCGCCCCGCCCCCTCCCCGCTTTGTCGGGATCAGAAACAGGCGACCTATGCAGAAAGGAATAGCATGAAACTTTGTTTAACCACTTCCGGTAAAGATCTTGATGCCCCCCTTGACGAACGTTTGGGCAGGGCTCCCTCTTTTATCGTTTATGATCTTGACGCCGACACCTTCGAACTTATCGACAACAAGCAAAACCTGAATGCTGCGCAAGGAGCCGGTATTCAAGCTGCCCAAACTGTCATGAATTCGGGAGCGAAGGCCGTAATTACCGGTCACTGCGGCCCCAAAGCCTTCCGCGTCCTCTCCGCCGCCGGTATCAAGCTTTACGGCGCACGAGCAGGAACGATTGCCGAAGCTATCCAACAGTATCGTGACGGCAGCTTGACGGTTATGGATGATGCCAATGTGGACGGTCATTGGGTCTAAACCGAAGATGCTGCATCGGCCTATGTGCCCCTTTTTTTATGAATCCGCTTCTTTAGGAGCGGTTACGCCCAAGTCCCAAACAGGAAATTCTCTATGAACATCGTTATTGCATCCGGCAAAGGCGGGACGGGAAAAACCACAGTCGCTGTGAATCTTGCGTCCGTATTGGAAACGTCAACGGCCTATTTGGACTGTGATGTGGAAGAGCCTAACGGGCATCTTTTTTTGAAAGCAAAATTGCACCATTCCAAACCCGCGCCTATACGCGTGCCCGTCGTCGACGAAGCCTTGTGCACGGGCTGCGGAGAGTGTGTGGAGGCATGCCGCTTCAACGCCTTGGCGTGCGTCGGGAAAACAGTCTTGGTCTTTAATACCTTATGCCATGGCTGCGGCGGCTGCACCTTGGCTTGTCCGGAGAACGCCATTACCGAAGTACCTCATCCTATAGGCGTCGTCGAAACGGGAACTGCCGGGACGATTCAATTTATACAAGGCCGGCTCAATGTGGGTGCCATCATGTCGCCTCCTTTAATCCGTGCCGTGAAAGCGGAAGCACCCGACGTTGACGTCGTCCTTTACGACGCGCCGCCCGGAACTTCCTGCCCCGTGATTACAACCCTGCGCGGAGCCGATGTCATTGTGCTCGTCACCGAACCCACGCCTTTCGGTTTGCACGACTTGAAATTAGCGGTGGAAACGGTGCGGCAAATGAAACTTCCTTTCGGCGTCGTGATCAACCGCGCCGATATCGGCGATGACCGTGTCATCCGCTATTGTGAAGAAAACGAGATCCCCGTGTTGGCTGAGATTCCGAATAATCGCGAAGTGGCGGAAGCCTATTCCCGAGGTGTTATCGCAGTGGATGCCATCCCTTCGCTGCGCCGTATTTTCACGGATCTTTTCCAATCTATCCAAGCATTAGCGGGCAGCGTCGAGACATCCGATCCCGTCTCTGCACAGGAAGAGAGGACGTCATGAAAGAACTCATTGTTATCAGTGGAAAAGGCGGCACGGGCAAAACCAGTATTCTCGCCTCCTTCGCCGCGCTGGCATCTTCCAAAGTGCTTGCCGATTGCGATGTAGACGCCGCGGACTTACACCTGATCCTCGCGCCTACACCGGAATCAACCCATGAATTTTGGTCCGGCAACGAAGCACAAATTCGACAAGACGACTGCACCCGCTGTGGCGATTGTTTTGAATTATGCCGTTTCGAAAGCATTAACACTATTCCCGACGAACAGGGACTGCGCTATGAAGTGGATCCCACTGCTTGTGAAGGCTGCGGCGTCTGCTTCGATAGGTGTCCTGCCAACGCCATTGATTTCCCCGAAAGCCTTTGCGGTGAATGGTACCTATCCCAAACACGCTACGGTTCTATGGTTCACGCCCATCTTGGAATCGCCGCAGAAAACTCCGGGAAATTGGTCAGCCTTGTTCGGCAGCAGGCAAAAGAGCGTGCTGTAAAGGAAGGCAAAGATTTGGTTCTCGTCGATGGCCCGCCCGGAATCGGGTGTCCCGTTATCGCATCTATCACGGGCGCTTCCCTCGTGCTCATTGTCACAGAACCGACGCTCAGCGGCGCCCATGACTTGAAACGGGTCGTGGAGTTAACCCAACATTTTCGTATCCCCGCAGCGGTCTGTGTAAACAAATGGGACCTCAACGAAGCCATGTGCCTGAGCATCGAAGAATCAGCCCGCGCCATGGGTGTGACCCCCGTCGGGCGCATCCGCTATGATGCCGCTGTAACTGCCGCGCAAGTTGCCGGTAAAAGCTTGCCCGAATTCAACGGAAAAAGCGCTTCCGCAGATGTTGCCGCTCTCTGGGAACGCGTAAATCAATTGTTGGAACAAATCGGAGACTGATACATTTAGCTCTGATAAAAAATATGCTATGCTAGTGGGCGCCCGTGCATTCGCACCGTATTTTCTAATCGACACTTTCACATAAACACTATATTGGAGTGAAGCAAAAATAATGGAATCACAACCATTCTCCCAAAAGGCGCAAGAACGTTTTACACGGCCGAAGAATTATGAAGAACTGGAAGAACCCGACGGTCACGCGCGCATTACCGGTCCTTGCGGCGACACCATGGAGTTCTGGATTCACGTGGATGACGGCATCATCAGCGCTGCCTCTTTCACCACCACCGGCTGCGGTCCGTCGAAAGCTTGCGGCAGCATGACCACAGAATTGGCGGAAGGCAAGACCGTGCGCGAAGCAGGGCGTATTACCCTCCAAGACGTGATAGACGCCTTGGAGGGCATGCCCGAAGAACATCAGCATTGCGCCCTTCTGTCCATCAACACCTTGAGGGCGGCGCTCGCCGATTTTATGGCACGCTTGGCCGCTCGAGAAACAGCAGCCGATGCGCCGGCAGGCGAACAGGAAAGCGCCTGCTCCACCTGCGACAAGGAATCCTGTTCTGCAAAGAATAAAAGCGCCAATGAATCCTTAGAGGACTTTTTGGAACGGCAGGCACTGGAAGCGCGTCTCTGCAAGATTAAACACAAGATCCTCGTCCTATCCGGTAAAGGCGGCGTAGGCAAAAGCACCGTGGCGGTGAACATTGCCGTTTCCCTTATGCTTGCAGGCAAACAAGTGGGCTTGCTCGATGTGGATATTCACGGACCAAGCATCCCGAAAATGCTGGGCCTTGAAGGAAGCTCCGTACAAAATAATGAAGGTAATATCGTGCCCGTCGAGATGGGCTCCCTTAAAGTCATTTCACTGGGATTTTTCCTGCGCAATCAAGACGACGCCGTGATTTGGCGCGGCCCCATGAAAATGGGCGTGATCAAACAATTCATAAAAGACGTGGAATGGGGCGAGCTAGATTATCTCGTCGTAGACTCACCTCCCGGAACAGGCGATGAACCCCTGTCTGTCTGTCAGCTCTTGCCCGACGCCGACGGCGCCGTTATTGTGACCACACCGCAGGATGTGGCTGTCAGCGACGTACGCAGATCCATCAACTTTTGTCATCAACTGAAGATGCCTGTCCTCGGCGTAGTGGAAAACATGAGCGGCTTCATCTGCCCCCATTGCAACGAACGGACCGATATATTCAAGACAGGCGGCGGCGAAACAATGGCAAAAGAAATGGGTGTCCCCTTCCTGGGCCATATCCCCATTGATCCTGAAGTAGCAAAAACCGGTGATGAGGGCATGCCCTATACGCACCATTTCCCGAACACGGAAGCCGGAAAAGCTTTTAATATAATTATACAACCCTTACTCGAACTAGACTCATAACCTATAACCAAAGGAGTAATCACATGCGTTTTGCAATCCCCGTAGCCGAAGGTAAACTTGCCCTCCATTTTGGTCATTGTGCCCAATTCGCCATGGTCGATGTCGACGATGGATCGAAGCACATTGTCAGCACCTTTTTGGTAGATGCGCCGCCCCACGAACCGGGACTCTTACCCACGTGGCTCGCCAATCAAGACGTCAATATTATTATCGCCGGCGGCATGGGCGTGCGTGCGCAAGAACTCTTGGTGCAACAGGGCATCGAAGTCGTTGTAGGCGCGCCATCCGATGCGCCCGAAACCCTGGTGCGCGCCTATCTTGATGACACCTTACAAACGGGCGGCAATCTCTGTGACCATTAATCCCGACGACAATAGTGCCGATCAAAACCTGACAATCACGGTCGTCGTCGACAACGAAACGCTCTTGCCGGAACTGCACACAGAACACGGACTCGCACTCTGCGTGAAGACGCCGCAAGGCTCCTTACTTATGGATACGGGACAGGGGGCAGTGTTGCCCCATAATGCCGCTGCCCTTGCCCTTGATCCGAAGGAACTGACGACCGTGGTAATCAGCCATGGTCACTACGATCATACAGGCGGACTGGTGCATATCGTTGATGCAGCGTTGCAGCCCATCTACCTCTACGCCCACCCTGCCGCCTTCCAATCCCATTGGAAACAAAATGCGGAACCGCCCCATAAAGACATCGGCATGCCCACTGCGGTGCGCGACGCGCTCCAAAGCGCAAACGTGAATATTATCGAAACCACAGAGCCCCGAGAAATCTTTAACAACCTGTGGGTAACCGGTGCTATTCCGCGCGACCATCCTTTAGAAGATACGGGCGGTGCGTTTTTCCTCGGTAAGGACTGCAGCCAAACAGACCGCATCGAAGATGATCAGGCGATCTGGATCCACAGCAGCAAAGGAATCGTCGTGCTCTTCGGCTGTGCACATGCAGGTGTCATCAACACCCTCGACTATATCGCCGACCTCACCCAAGAACGCTCCTTTCATGCCGTCATCGGCGGCATGCACCTGCATCAGGCACGAGAAGAACGAATTGACCAAACATCGGCAGCATTAAAAGCCTATGGTGTTGAGGTGGCGGCGCCCTGTCACTGTACCGGTGCGGAAGCCATCGCACGCTTACGCGACAAACTGGGGGACGTCATCCAACCTTGTGCCGCCGGCTCCGTCTTTACCTTCCCCGCCTTGATCTAAGTCGGGCTGCGAATACCTCGCCCTGCCCCATACTCACAACAGGGGCGACAAAAGACGGCAAAAGTTTTCCACCCACGCCCGACTCCGGCTCACCATATCAGGTCGGATATAATGGGCGGAACGCTGCAAGGAACGTATGTATCCCTCGATTTTTTGAATGTCTGTATCCGTGTAATGGAATAAAGCAATTTCAAAATTCAGATAGATACTGCGCATGTCCAGATTCGCCGAACCTGTAATGGCAAGGGTGTCGTCAAAGAGCATCACTTTGGCATGAACCATAGTCCGTGGCGCGGAATACAGGGTCGCCCCCGCAGCGGCGAGCTTCCGCAGCGCAGGACCCCGCGCCCAATCCACGATGCGATGATCGGAACGCATCGGCACGAGTACCGACACATTACAGCCAGACCGCGCCTTCAGCGCCAAGGCCTTCAACAAAGAATCATCCGGCACGAAATAGGGAGTCACCAGCCAAATCCGCTTACGCGCATCCATGATAGCCGTCAACAACGCATCATGAAAGGTATCGCCCGGGATATCGGGGCCGCTTGGAATGGTTTGGATCTCGCAGTCTGTCATGATCGAGCCTGAAGGTTCCGGAATAAGCATTTCAGGCGCATAACCGCAATAGGGACCGTGGGCGCGCACCGACTCACTATCCATCACCTCATCGGTGGCATAGTTCCAGTCGTCAAAAAATACCGTTTCAATATCTTCCACCGCCGGACCACATAAAAATACGCTCGCATCGATATATCGTTTGGGATGAGGGGACGGACCCATAAACAATGTGCCCAGATTCATACCCCCAACCATGGCAACGGCATGATCCACCACCACGATTTTACGATGATTGCGCAGGTTTGCCGACCATTTATGCTGCAGCGGCAACACGGGCAGAAAACGTCCCACTTGACCGCCTGCCTTACGCAGGGGGCGGACAAAGCGGCCGCTCGTGGTGAGACAGCCCAAGCCGTCGAGCAGCAAGCGTACTTCTACGCCCTCGCGCGCCTTACGACTCAACACTTCAACAACAGCACGCCCCACTTCATCACGACCCAAAATAAAGGTGGAAACGTGAATACACTTTTGCGCAGACTCAAACATGCGCATCATCGTGTCATAGGCAGTCTCGCCGCTGGTATGAAAAGACACGTAATTGCAGGGGCGCGGCGCAGGCAGTCCCGCCGTCGTGGCGATACGCACGACAGAACGGTCATCTTCGGGCTCTTCCTTCGCGTCCTCGCCGCCGGCGTAGAGCTGTCCTTTCATCTGTATAAAGCGATCTAATTTCCGATCGCCCAAGAGCAGATATAAAGGGACGCCCAGATAAGGAACCAGTACAATCGCCAAAAGCCAAGCTACGGTGCTCCCAGTCGGCCGCTTCGCTTGAAGCACACGCACGGCAAGGACCAATGCAAGCATAAATCCGGTAACAGCAAACAAATGATCCTGAATCAATTGAACTGCTGTGATTGCGATAACCTTACCCTTTCGGCTCTAACACAACAAAAGTGGGCAGTCCAAGAACACCAAAGTATTCGACCACTTCCTGAACAGACCCACCGGACAAATCTTCCGCCTGAAATTTAATTTTTACATGATCTTCCAGTTGCTGCAGCACCGCTTCGTCTTTCAACACGGTCTTATCCATGGCAAGACAGTTTTTGCACCACGTCGCCCAGAAATCGATGATGACGGGGCGCTGTTCTTCTAAGGCACGGCTCAGCCCTTCCTCAAGGGAAGCCGTCCATACACTGTCTTCGGAGGTCTCTGCCGGCACGTACACCGCACGGGTATACGCTAGATATCCATAGTATACGGCGAAGATCAAAATAAACACACCAAAAGCTTGCTTGACCCGAACCATCCACATGCCCGGTTTCGGCAAAAAGGAAAGGCCGGCGCCCAAAAACGGCCAGGGCAGCGCCATGCCGACCCCCAAGCCAAAGGGCAGCGCTAACGCAAAGACATAACCGTTGCTATACAAATCCTGCGCTTGAAGAACCGTGTAGATGACCACAGGCGCGACACAAGCACCTGCCAATAAAGCGGAGACTGCGCCCATACCCAGCGCTGCAAAAAAATGGCCGCCGCTCTTCACGCCTAAGCGCCCCTGGAATTTTGAAAAGTCAATCTGAATCACGTCGAACATGGCAAGCGCCAAGACCACAAACAAAAGGGCTATGGCAACATTGAACCAGACCGTGGCATTCAATACGCCGAAGGCTGTGGAAAGACCAAGGACCACCACCAAACCCAAGGAACCGTAGACCAATGCCATGCCGAGCCCGTAGGCAGTGCCCAAGGCAAAGCCCCGTTTCCGTGAGCCCGCCTGTGCACCTGCGCCGATAATGGCGATATTGATCGGGATCAGCGGCAATACACAGGGCGTGAAATTAAGCAGCAGCCCGCCGCCCACTACCACCAGAATCATCCACCACCACCCGCTCGACGCGCCGCTCTTATCGGTGGAACTGCTCTCGGATTGTTGTTCCAAAAAAGTCAAAAATCCCCGCGTTTGCGTGTATCCCGCAAGGCTGCCTGTCACCTTGAATTGATCCGCCAAGGCACGCCACCCCACTTCCACTTCGGTCGAGGGCTCCGCCGAAGGTGCTGCCTCGACAAGGGCTTCAACCGTCGCAGGCCTTGCTTCCGCCGTCACCAACTCCCTTTGTTCCGCAGCGGTTTCACTCTCGTCTGCGGGCAATTCTTCCGCCCCTTCCACAACGGCTTCTTCCGTCCTTTCTACAACGGCTTCTTCGGCCTCAGACGCAGCAGCCAACAGTAGTTGATCCACCGGCGGCAGCTGATCCCAAGCCGCAGCAGCAAACCATTCCGGTGCTGTCCGCTCCGGCGTCGTCTCCGCAGCGGTGACCGTGATCGGAATCGCTATAGCCAAGACTTGCGGCTGCGCGCAGATCGTATCGTTGCACGCTTGATAGCGCAAACTTCCATTGAGCACATAGTCACCGGCAGCAAGGTCCGCATCGGCCTGGGCGCGAAAACCAATAACAAAACTGCCGTCATACACGGCTACGGGATCTTCTGAAAATCCTAGACGCACCACTTCATGTTCGGGATAAACGATTTCAATTTGGTCAAAGCCTTCGGTATCTTCCAGCGTCAATTCGGTGGGAATCAAAAAATCGTCTAGGGGGGTGTGCCCGTTCATGTGCCAGCCGTCGCTGATGCTGACCTGCACAGCGCCTAAGAAAGGAATACCGGCTTGGACGGTATCGTTTTCCAATGCCGCATCATAGGTAACGGTCGCCCCTTTTCCAAAGCCTAATTGACCAAAAGCTGCGGGACCGCCTGCAACGACCAAAACCAACAATCCAATACTGATAAATAATCTGCGCATATACAATTCTCCTGAAACTTGGAGGTCAGTCCACTTTGCAAACCTCCCAAAAGTAGAACGCTTATTAAAAGCAATTGATTCCAAGCCTCAGCTTTCCTTGAACTATCCTGTTATTCTTGCGCCGGGGTAAAAAGACTTATGTCCTCAAAAAGCGCACTATTAGCGGACCCGCATTTCTGTTTGGTACCGATGTATCCGCTTTTCCAAAGCTCCTTTTTCGATGCCTTTAAATGACCATAAAACTACTAGATCATTATGACACAGCCTTTTCCTAAACGTCAATATGCGGACAGCGCAGGTTCAAACTCGAATTACAACCCTTTCCTGAAAAAAGACTTCGGCCGGAGTTCTGTAATGAAGTATTTCCCTTGGTCTATTATTTAAATCTTGAGCAGCTCTCTTTTCTTGCGTTTCTTTCGTCTTTAACGCCAATGGGTGACAAAAAGATTGGTAAAGCGCTTGTCGTTATAAGCCGCTAGATAAATGATTTCATGAGACACTTGCATTGTGGGGTCGCCTGCATATTCCAGACGAAGGCGCCGCTAATTTGTTCGGGAGACCAATACTCATAACGTTTGCTTATGACATAACGCAAAAGAGGAGGATGATCAAGTTTCTTCTTAGGTTCTATCTCTTGACGCCGATTGAGAGCAAGCCGATCCGCAGCAGTGGAACACTAGCGACGGCGTACACTATTACGGCGCAATTCACGGCCCATACTACTTTTATGAAAACCGAGTATCTGAGCTATTTGTCGATTGCTCAATCCTTGGCTTTTAAGTGATTCTAGTTTTATACGGTCATCTCGTGTAAAATGGTGGTGGGACATTATGGACTCCTTCGGGTGTTTGAACAGAACTATTGTACCGAAGATCTCTGTGATGTCCTCTTTTTTGCACCCGTTGCATTTCAACCTTGAATCCGCCAAATTATTTGTGGTGAAGCGCCGTATCAATCAAGTACAATAATGCAGTACGCTTGCGAAGAATATCCTCGAATTGACCTGTCTTTGGAGAATTTATGAAAACACTGGTGGTGAATGTTAATCCCCTTGAAAACCGTATCGGCCTCCTTGAAAACAAGCGTCTTGCCGAATTGGTCATCGAACGGGAAGAAGATCGAAGTATAGTAGGCAATATTTACCGGGGCCGCATTGATGCAATCATTCCCGGTATCCAAGCCGCATTTATTGATATTGGTCTGGAAAAGAACGGCTTTTTATATGTGTCCGATATTGCGGGCGCTGAAGGTACGGGCGATATCGTCTTAGAAAACGGCGTGCCCCGTGCGAAATCACGCAAGAAACGGGCGCACCAACAACCTATTGAAACCATGTTCAAAAAAAATCAATATGTCATGGTTCAGGTCGTCAAAGACCGCATGGGCTCTAAAGGTCCCCGCCTCACCAATTTCATCACTTTCCCCGGCCGTTACCTCGTGCTCCTGCCCACCGTCAGCACCTTAGGCGTTTCACGAAAAATCGAATCGGACAAAGAGCGCGACCGCCTACGCAAAACACTGCGCGGCATGCGCCCCAGAGGCATGGGCATTATTTCCCGTACCGCTTGTGACGGGCGAAGCCAGGAAGACCTCAAAGGAGACCTCGATTTCCTAATGCGCTCTTGGAATAAGGTGAAGGACGCCTATGAACGCGCCAAAGGGGTTGCCCTGCTCCGTGAAGATTTCGGGCCCATCCTGCGTACAGTACGTGATCTTTTCAGCGCCGACTTTGACCGACTCATTATCGACGACGAAGACGAATTCGAAAAAGTGCGCGATTTCCTGGAACATTTTTCGCCCCATCTCGTGAAGCGGGTGCGACTCTATCGCGAAAAGCGGCCCCTCTTCGAAAAAATGGGCATTGAAACAGAAATCGAAAAAGCGCTGCGCCGCAAGATTTATCTCAAGAGCGGCGGCTATATCGCCATCGATCATACGGAGGCGCTCATTGCCATCGACGTGAACACCGGAAAATTCACCGGCAAAAAACAACTTGAAGATACCGTATTACAAACCAATCTCGAAGCCGCCGATGAAATCGCGAGGCAGCTGCGACTCCGCGATATGGGCGGCATCATTGTCCTCGATTTCATTGATATGGACTTCCCCCAAAATCGGCGCACCCTCATGAAACATTTTCGCGAAGCATTGCGCCACGACCGCGCACGAATCACCCTCTCCGATGTGAGCGAGTTGGGTATGATCGAGATGACACGAAAACGGGTCCGCCATAATCTGGTCAAAGCCCTGTCGCAGCCCTGTCCCTATTGTGAAGGAAGCGGTATGGTAAGATCGGTCACCACCGTCACCTTTGATTGTCTCCGCCAGCTCCAATCCCTCTTTTGTGTGACCAAGGAAAAGCATATTATTTTGCAGGTTCATCCGGACACGGCACGGCGGCTGCGCGGTGAAAACCGAGAGCAGCTGGATCTCATCTGTGAACGTTTCGGCCGCGAAGTGTCCATCGAATCAGTATCTGATTTCCATATCCATCAAATTCACATGCTCCGCGCACGGAACCGCGAGGAAATTTCAGAGCTCGTCTAAAGACAGCTCAGCACAGCGCAGACAAAGGTACCGCTTCATCCACCAGCGTCGCTGCGCAGTCGATCCACGCCTGATGATCGTTGAGTGCCGGCAGCCGCAAGAAAGAACTGCCCCCGGCCGCCTTAAACAGCGCGGCACTCTCAAGATCCAGCTCTTCCAATGTTTCCAAGCAATCGGCAACGAAGGAAGGCGCAATCACCGCCACGCGTTTACACCCGGACTGTGCCAATTCGCCCAAGACCCTATCCGTGAAGGGCATCAGCCAGTCACTGCCGAAATTGGATTGATAGGCGTGGGTGTACGCCGTTGGCGCAAGACCCAGGGCGGGAGCCAAAAGCGCCGTGGTAGCTTGGCATTGTCCTTCATAATGGGGTAATCCCGGCAGCGTCGGTTTATGCGCCTGGCGCAGCGGCAGCCCGTGATAGCTGAACACCACATGGTCGGGCGCAAAGTCTTTTAAAGGCTCTTCAAGCTGTTGACGGAGCGCCTCTATATACGCGGGATGATCATAAAAAGGCCTTACCACGCGCAGCTTGTCCTTCAACGGCGCTGCGCCTTTCAATAGTGCAGCGAGCCGATCTTTGAAGGTACCGTGGGTAGCATCACAATACTGGGGAAAGAGGGGAAACAAGACCAAACGCTCCAAAGGCATCGCCGCCAATACAGAAAAGGCTTCTTCCATCCGGCGCGTCCCATAGGCGGTACCCTTGTCCAAGACCGATCCGGGAAGACGCTGACGCAGCCCATCCATAAAGCGCTGCGTATACCCGTCCAAGGGCGACGGCCCTGAAGTCCAGATCTGCCGATAGCGCGCCGCTGATTTACCGGCGCGAAAGGGAACAATCACACCTTTCACAAGGGCGCTCCGCAGCAAATAAGGCAAGGCCATCACATAGGGATCCATAAGAAAGGCCTTCAGATAGCGCGCCACTTCGTTGCGCTGAGGCGCTGCAGGAGAACCCGTATATAACAAGAGTACGCCCGCTGCGGCAGGATCAATAACCCTGTCCATGAACGCGGTCTCCTTTAGGCGCCCGGCACTTCAGGCAAATCGAATTCAAAATAGCGAAGAGCATTGCCATAACAAATATTTTGGATGATCTTGCCGAGGTATGCGGGTTTCGGCGGCAGCAAGCCGCGCTGCATGTCTTCCCCCACAATATTGCAAAGGAGACGTCTGAAATAATCGTGTCGGGAATAGCTCAAGAAACTGCGGCTGTCCGTGAGCATGCCAATGAAACGGCTGAGCAATCCCGTCTGCGACAGAATCTCCAAATGTTCTTCCATGCCGTGCAACTGATCGTTAAACCACCAACCGCTGCCGAATTGTATTTTGCCGGGCACCGATCCGCTCTGGAAATTACCGGTCATGGTCGCCATCATCATATTCGCGGCGGGATTGATTGTGTACAGCACGGTGCGCGTCAACCGCTCTTCCCGATCCAAGCGATCGAGAAAACGTGCTAAAGAACGGGCAAAAGGTTGGTCGCCCACCGAATCATAGCCGCTGTCCGGACCCAGTGTCTCGAACATGCGCGTGTTCGTGTTGCGGATGGGGCCTATATGCAATTGCTGCGCCCAGCCCAGTTCATGATTGAGCATGCACAGCTCGTGAAGGAGCGCCGATTTATAGCGCAGACTTTCCTCTTCAGTGGGAACTGTACCGGCACGGACTTTTTTGAAGGTGGCGCGCACTTCTTCCAAGCTATAGTCTTCCGAATAGGGCAGCTCAACGCCATGATCTGCAATTTTACAGCCCTGTTCCTTGAAAAAAGCGGCACGGTTGAACAGCGCTTCCAAAAGATTATCGTAACTCGCACAGGCGATTCCCGAACAGGATTCCAAATCATCCACCCAGTTATTAAAGAATACGGGCGTGTCCACGCTCAGCGCTTTATCGGGCCGCCACGTGGGCAGCATTTGAATGGAAAAAGATGGATCTTCAGCAACCAAGCGGTGGTTGGCGAGGTCGTCTGTCGGATCGTCGGTCGTACAAACCAAGACCACGTTCATCTGTTCCATGATGCCGCGGGCGCTGAATTCCGGCGTTTGCAGCAGGGCATTGCCTCGTTCCCAGATTTCTTCGGCCGTATCCGGGCCAAGCAGGAGATCGGTAATACCGAAAGGTTTGCGCAATTCCATATGTGTCCAGTGGTAGGCGGGGTTGCGCATGAGATAGGGCACCGTTTCCGCCCATTTTTTGAATTTCTCCCAATCTGTTCCCGAGCCGGTGCAGTACTTTTCTGAAATGCCGTTGGCGCGCATCAACCGCCATTTATAATGATCGCCGTGCAGCCAAATTTCCGTCATATTGGCAAATTGCCGATTCTGCGCCACATCATCAGGCGAGAGGTGACAATGAAAATCAACCAAGGGCATTTGCTTCCCATAGTTGTGATACAACTCACGGGCGTATTCATTGAATAATAAAAAGTCATCTGTAATAAAACCGTTATCAGCCATCGTTTTTTTCCTCCTTCAAAACAGACCCGGCGCAGGCGCAAAACCAATATTGCGCAACCGAACGATGCGACACAAAGACCGCTGTAAGGTGAAAGCGCCGCCTGTTTCAACTAATAAATATCTCGTATTTGAGATGAACAAGAATTTTCTAGTGTACTTTATTTAGGGGTAATGAGTAAAGCACTACACGAATTCCCGAATTATCACCTTATGCAGAGTGATGAAAAAATGATGGGGCGGGAGTCCTATTTCTGCCTGTACAGCGCGGCGGACGCGACGCACAGGATGGACGGGAGGTGCACAAAGCTTTCCTCTGTAGGGGCACGTCCGAGGCCTTTTTACCGTTAATACAGTACCTTATACCCCTTGCTTTAGATTCCGACGCCACTTCCTTTGGCGCGCCGAAACTGTTTATTTTTTTGTCTATTTTGTCTTATTTTCTCCTATTTGTGAAACTTGTATCGATACTTTTAATTCGTGTATAATAGTGCAAATTGGACGCGCGAAGGACGCTGAAACGAGCCGACAACGGGCAAGCCAATAACATAAAGCGATAAGGATCCAAACGCAAGGATAGGGTATATCTTATTGATCTTTCAGGAGATATTGTTTTTTTCGATAACGATGACACGCCTTTAACACCGAATTTCACAGCCCAAAGTACCGGCTCCGGAACTTACTGCGAATATCACTAGAAAAAGACTTTATTCCTCCAAACAGTTCTTATCAAGCTCAAAGATACACGAAATAGACCGGAATCCTTGCTCTTCCTATTTTGGATGCGTAAACCCTGCTTATTGCTGTTCTACACGTTCTTAGTCAATTGATCCAACAACCGGATTATCCCGGCTTCATTGTCAGTATTACAAAGTCAGAATCGTATTAAGGAGATGAATCATGGCAACTGCGATCTCAACGAGCTCATTCCCGGAAGTGGAAGCGCTGCTCGCACGCTATCCCGACGCGGGTCGAGATGCACTCATTCCCATTTTACAGGAATTGCAAGATACACTGGGGTATCTGCCGCGCCCGGTGATTGCGCGGGTGGGCGAACATTTAAAGCTGCCTGTCAGCAAAATTTATGGGGTGGCAACCTTTTACAATCAGTTTCGATTTACCGCCCTGGGCAAATACCACATCCAAGTGTGCCGAGGAACGGCGTGCCACGTGAAAGGTTCCGCCCAAGTGCTCGACGATATCCGCTGCCTGCTGGATTTGGAGCCGGGCGAAACTTCTAAAGACGGTTTATTTTCGCTGGAAGTGGTTGCCTGCATCGGCGCATGCGGACTGGCTCCCGTGATCAAAATCAATGATGATTTTCACGCTGACATGACCACATCAAAAACAGAACGGGTTATAAAAGCCCTGAAAAAAGAGGCAAAATCCCATGAAAAATAATGTATCCCCAAACCCTGTAAATGAAACAGTCTCCCTATCCGGCTCGTTGAGTGCGGCAGACTTAAAACAGTGCTTATGCGCCGACCACGAAAAAGACTTGGATCAGGCGCTCCGCGACAAGTTGGCGCTGCTGCGTCACGAAGACGTTCAGCGGCCCACCATCTATATAGGCATGGGCACCTGCGGCCTCGGCGCAGGGGCAGGCAAGACGTTGACTGCGCTCCGTGCTTGGCTCGAAACGAATAAACAAGAAGCCGACATTGTGGAAGTGGGCTGTATCGGCCTTTGCAGTGTCGAGCCGATTGTAGACGTGCAGCTTCCCGGCCGCCGCCGTGTATCCTTTGAAAAGGTGACGGAAAAGATGGCGGGCAAGTTGCTTGAATCCGTGTTCAACGGCAAGACCGATGCGGCACCGGTACTCGGACAATATGCAGGCGAAGGACTGGAGGCGTGGGACAATACCCCCGCTCTTGAGGAACATCCCTTCTTCGCGCCGCAAACGCGGCTTGTCCTCGCGCTCTGCGGTGAAATCGATCCTTGCAGTCTTGATGAATATGCTGCCCATGGCGGGTACCGCAGTCTAAACCGCGTGTTGACCGACCAAGATCCGGCCGGTGTCTGCGATGCCGTGGAGCAAAGCGGATTGCGCGGACGCGGCGGCGGCGGTTTCCCCACGGGCCGTAAATGGAAATTTGCCCGTGGTGCAGAAGGCGATCAAAAATATCTCATCTGTAATGCGGACGAAGGGGATCCCGGCGCGTTCATGGATCGTGCCATTATTGAAGGTGCGCCCCACCGCTTGATCGAAGGCATGATTATCGCCGGTTACGCCATTGGCGCAAGCAAAGGTTATGTCTACATTCGCGCTGAATATCCTTTGGCGATCAGCCGCTTGAAAACCGCTTTGAAACAAGCCCATGATGCGGGCTTGCTCGGCGATAACATTCTCGGTTCAGACTTTAATTTTGATATCGTGTTGAAAATGGGCGCAGGCGCTTTTGTCTGCGGTGAGGAAACGGCGCTGATCCATAGTGTCGAAGGTAAACGGGGCATGCCCCGGCCTCGCCCGCCCTTCCCCGCCGTTCGCGGCGCTTTTGGCAAACCGACCATTATCAACAACGTGGAAACCCTTGCCAATATCCCGCCCCTCTTAGCGATGGGCGCGGAAGCCTTCGCCGCCATGGGCACAGACGACAGCAAAGGCACGAAAGTCTTCGCGCTGTCGGGGAAAGTCACCCATACGGGTCTTGTGGAAGTGGCGATGGGTACCTCCATCCGCGACATCATTTTCACCATTGGCGGCGGCGTGCCCAACGAACGCCGTTTCAAGGCGGTTCAAATGGGCGGTCCTTCCGGCGGCTGTATCCCGGAAGCCCATCTGGATATTGAAGTGGATTACAATTCACTGAAATCGGTGGGCGCGATTATGGGATCAGGCGGCATGGTCGTCATGGATGAAGACACATGCATGGTGGATGTGGCAAAGTTCTTCATGGACTTTGTGCAGCGGGAAAGCTGCGGCAAGTGCATTCCCTGCCGTGAAGGGACACGCCGGATTTTGGAAATCCTGCAGCGTATCACCCGCGGCGAACGTAACGAAAGTACGGAAGACGCCCTGCAACGTTTCCAAGGTATCGTCTACATGGAACGGTTGGCAAAAGTGATCCAAGACACCAGTCTATGTGGTCTGGGTCAAACAGCGCCGAACCCTGTACTCAGTACGCTGCGCTGGTTCCGCGACGAGTATGAAGCCCATATCTATGAGCGGCATTGTCCCGCCGGAGTCTGCCAGGAATTGCGTTATTTTGTCATTGACCAAGACAAATGCACGGGCTGCACCTTGTGTGCGAAACGCTGCCCCACGGACGCCATCGTCGGTGAATTGAAACAAGCCCACTACATTCTTGCTGATAAATGTATCGGCTGCGGCGCTTGTGTGAATGTATGTCGTTTTGATGCAGTTGAGCTGCGCCAATTTGAAGATGCGCTTACTGCCGCCCCATGACCTTAATCCATCGTCACATTGAAATCAAGGAGCAACCAACATGCTAAATATAACCATTGATAACAAGCCTTGCGCCGTAGCGGAAGGAAGCACTATTTACGAGGCGGCGAAAACCTTGGGCGTTACCATTCCGACGCTCTGCCATCTCGAAGGACTGACCCCCACCGGCGCATGCCGTATTTGTGTCGTTGAAGTGGAAGGCTTTCCGGGACTGGTGCCCTCCTGCTCTTTTCCTGTTTCTGAAGGAATGAAGATAACCACCCATTCGCCGCGAGTGCTGCTGGCACGCAAAACCATTGTGGAATTGCTGCTCGCCAACCATCCCGACGACTGCCTGTACTGCATCCGCAACACCGATTGTCAGCTGCAAGATTTGGCGGGAGATTTGGGGGTGCGCCGGCGGCGCTATCAGGGAGAACGGAACCGCTATAAGGTGGACGTGTCCAGCCCCTCCGTCATACGGGATCCCGAAAAGTGCATCCTCTGCGGCAAGTGCGTGCGGGTTTGTGAAGAAGTGCAACAAGTGGCCGCCATCGACTTTATCGGCCGCGGCAGCAGCTCCCATGTGGGCACGGCATTCGATGAAGGTCTGAACCTTTCCAGCTGCATCAATTGCGGTCAGTGCATCCTCGTCTGCCCCACAGGCGCGCTCCACGAACATGACAATATTAAAGAAGTGACGGCAGCGCTCAATGATCCTGAGCTGATGGTGGTCGTGCAGCACGCGCCGAGTGTGTCCGTCACCCTTGGCGAAGAATTCGGACTGGCTCCTGGCACCGATTGCGACGGCATCATGGTGGCGGCATTGCGCCGCCTCGGTTTCGACCGGGTCTTTGACACCTCTTTCTCCGCTGACCTGACCATTATGGAAGAAGGCTCGGAGTTGGTTCACCGCATTAAAACGGGCGGGAAACTGCCCATGCTGACCAGCTGCTCGCCGGGCTGGATTAAGTTTGCAGAACAGTATTATCCCGATTTCTTAGACAATGTTTCCACGTGTAAGAGCCCGCAACAAATGATGGGCGCAATCATAAAAAGTTACTTTGCCGAAAAAGCGCAAAAGGATCCCTCCAAAATTTTCAGTGTATCCATTATGCCCTGTACAGCCAAAAAGTTTGAGGCTGGCCGTAAAGAAATGGTTCACGATCACTACGCAGACGTAGACGCTGTGTTGACGACCCGTGAGCTGGCTCGCTTGCTCCGTATGCGGGGCCTCGACATTACCGCACTTGAACCGGAAGGCGCAGACACGCCCTTTGGCGAACGGACCACGGCGGGCAAGATCTTCGGTGCGTCAGGCGGCGTCATGGAAGCAGCATTGCGTACTGCCTACCACCTCCTTACGGGAGAAAATCTGGAGAAGCTCGAAGTGAACGACGTGCGAGGCTTGGAAGGCTGCAAAGAAGCCCATGTGAAAATCGGTGATTTGGAAATTGGCGTCGCCGTCGCGAGCGGACTCAAAAATGCGGCGCAGCTCCTCGACCAGATACGGGCGGGACGGAGTGATCTGCACTTTATCGAAATCATGACCTGTCCCGGCGGTTGTATTGCCGGCGGCGGACAGCCCCTGTCCACCGATCGCAGCGCCGTGGTGGAGCGCATGAAATCCCTCTACGCCATTGATGCCGGCGAAAAGACCCGTGCCTCCCATGAAAATGAATCGATCAAACGGCTTTACGATGAATTCCTCGGCGAGCCGCTCAGCGAAAATAGTCATAACCTTTTGCATACCCATTATGCCAAGCGGGAAGTAACCCTATAAGCCAGTTATCATGAGCCAAAGCGACTGTAACATAGCCGTAGTCAACACGGTCAAAGAACGGTGCCGCGTTTGTTTCACCTGCGTGCGCGAGTGTCCCGTCAAAGCCATACGCATCATTGACGGACAGGCCGAGGTGATGCCGGAACGGTGCATCGGCTGCGGCAACTGTGTGCGCGTGTGCAGCCAGAACGCAAAGCAAGTGCGCGACTGCACCGCCAATGCCATGTCCTTGTTGAAAGGGCCTGCGCCTGTGGCGGCGCTGGTTGCTCCCAGCTTCCCCGCAGAGTTCTCGGAATGTGAACCCGGTGAGTTGGTGGGTATGCTCCGTGCTCTGGGCTTCGAATACGTGCATGAAGTCGCCTTTGGCGCGGATCTCGTTGCGCGCGCTTATCGGCATCTGCTCGAAAACACGCCGGATAGCCGCTATATCGCCACGACCTGCCCCGCCATCATCGCCTATGTGGAACAGTATTATCCGGAGCTGGTCCCGCAGCTGGCGCCCATTGTATCGCCCATGATCGCTACGGCGCGTGTGGTGAACCGACTTTACGGCCCGGAAGTGCGCAGCATTTTCATCGGCCCCTGTATTGCGAAAAAGGGCGAAATGCTCAGTACCCGATTGCCGCGGGAAGTGTTCGCGACCCTCGCCTTTTCAGAGCTGCGCAAACTTTTTGATGCCGTCTCCTTGACGCCTGAAGACGTGGAGCCCTCCAACTTTGATCCGCCCCACAGCGGCAACGGTATGCTCTTTCCTATCAGCGGCGGTATGTTGCAGGCGGCTGATCTACGAGAGGATCTGCTGGAAGGCGACATTGTGACCGCTGAAGGCAGAGAATCTTTCGTCGATGCCATTCATGAATTCCCGGATATGGATGTGGCGCTGTTGGAAGTGCTCGCCTGTCAAGGCTGCATTTCAGGTCCGGGTATCACGAATCCGGCTCCCTTGTTCCGGCGACGGAGCCGCGTGAGCCGCTACGCCCGGAGCTGCGCCGCCAAAGCCGATAAAGCGCAATGGGAAAAGGAAATGGATCGCTACAAAGATATTCCGCTGATCCGCTCCTTCCAAGTGAAAGATCAGCGCTATGCGCCGCCCTCTGAGGAAGATATCCAAAGAGCCCTCGAGAATATGAACAAGATGAGTTCTGAAGATCATCTCAATTGCGGCGCTTGCGGCTATGACACCTGCCGGGAACATGCCATTGCCATCTGCAAGAATCTGGCAGAAACAGAAATGTGCCTGCCCTATACGATTGAAGAGCTGAAGCGTGCTGTGGGCGACCTTGCCCTGTCCAACACGCAGCTGAAGAAAACACAACAGGCATTGCTCCATTCCGAGAAACTCGCGAATATGGGACAGCTGGCGGCAGGTATCGCTCACGAACTTAACAACCCCCTTGGCGTGGTGCTCATGTATTCCCACTTGCTTAAGCGTGAATTTAGTGAAGCGGATAAAGTGGGTCAGGACTTGAGCACCATTGTGGAGCAGGCGGACCGCTGCAAAAAAATCGTGTCCGGGCTGCTGCAATTTGCGCGCCAGAATAAGGTGGAACGGCAGCAGGTCAATATGGATACGCTGGTCCGTTCCTGCCTCAAAGGCTTTTCCAATCACATCCATATCCATGTTAGATTACTCAACAAGCTGAGCGATCCTTTCGTGGAAGTTGATCGCGATCAGATTAGCCAAGTCTTGGTGAATCTTGTGGGCAACGCTTTTGACGCCATGGGTAAAAAGTCCGGCACCCTGACATTGACCCTATCCGATACGACGAAACAGCTGCAGCTTGATGTGGAGGATACGGGGCCGGGAATGTCTAAAGAGACGGAGAAGAATATATTTGAACCCTTCTTTACGACGAAAAGTATAGGCAAAGGTACGGGCCTCGGCCTGTCCATTGCCTACGGTATAGTAAAAATGCACCGCGGCGATATTCGCGTGTCGTCAAACTGCGATCCTCATAAAGGACCTGTAGGCACCCGATTCACTGTGACGCTGCCGAGAGTTGATCTGGAATAAGAGCGTTTTTAAGCCGCATGACCGCGGTATTAGGGAGAAGACAATTCATGAACCAGTCAGAAACAAAAGGAACAATCTTGCTTGTGGATGATGATGCTGATTTCCTGTTCCAACTGCAGGCTCAATTTGCAGCGGAAGGATATGAAGTATTGACAGCCGGCTCCGGGAAAGAGGCTATCGGTGTGCTTGCTCAGACCCGCCCCGACCTGTGCATCGTCGATTTGATGATGGAAAAAGCGGATATGGGCTTTACCCTGTGCTACAAAATTAAAAAGAAAGACCCCACCATTCCTGTGATTATGGTTACTTCTGTTACCCATGAAACGGGAATCGATTTTGACGCAGCCACCCTCGAAGAACGTTGTTGGATTAAAGCTGATGCCTTGCTGGACAAGCCCGTCCGCTTCGAACAACTCCAACGAGAAATAGCGCGTCTCCTAAAAGGATAACCCATGAACTGCCTGCGTGTATTGGTCGTGGATGACGAAAGCTATATTCGCTCCGCCATTGAACGTACCTTGGCACCCTTACAATTTGTTATGCCCGACATTGAGGAAACGGTGTGTTTCGAGTTTGAAGGCGCCGACTCGGCGGAAGAGGCCGCGCTGCGCATCCAAAGTGCAGACAAGCCCGATATCCTCTTGCTCGACTTGAAATTGCCGGGCATGAGCGGGATTGACTTGTTGGAGATCATGAAAGATAATCTGACGGAAACGCTGACCATTATGATCACCGCCTACGCCTCCATCGAAACAGCGGTACGCGCCACGAAAAGCGGCGCCTATGATTTTCTCGCGAAACCTTTCAGTCCCGACGAACTGGAACAAGTCTTACATAAAGCCGCACGCCATCTGGTGGTGGCGAAACGGGCGCGCCGGCTCGCACAAGAACAAAAAGAAATTCGCTTTGAATTTCTCTCCGTACTCGCCCACGAATTAAAAGCGCCGCTCAACGCCATGGAAGGCTTTCTCAACACGATCATTGACCATACGGCAGGCAACGATCCCGCCGTCTATGAAGAGATGATGAAACGCTGCCTCACGCGCGCCCAATATATGCGCAAGTTAATCATCGATCTCCTCGACTTGACGCGTATCGAATCAGGACGCAAAAAACGCGTCTTGGAAAAGGTCAAGCTCGAAGAAGTGGCAAAACGCGCTGTGGAAACGATGCGCCCCGATGCGAGCGCACGGGCAATCACCATCAGCCTAGCGTGTACCCCTGAGCTCACGTTGCAAGGGGATGCGGGCGAAATCGAAATCGTGTTGAACAATCTGATTTCGAATGCCGTTAAATATAATCTGGACAAGGGGAAGGTGCATGTGCGCTGCGCAGACAGGGGCGAAAATATTATCATTGAAGTCAGCGATACGGGCATCGGCATGAGCGAAGCCGAAGCGGCACAGCTGTTTAACTCTTTTGTGCGCATCAAAAATGAAAAGACTTTTGGTATTCATGGCAGCGGTTTGGGGCTTGCCATCGTTAAAAAAGTGGCCTTGCTCTATGACGGTACTGTTTCTTTGAAGAGCACACCCGACCAAGGCAGCACCTTCACTGTTACCCTTCCCCGTATAAAAATGGATTCTGCCTCCGAAAAAAGGTAGTATATCTTCTGTAGATCATTTCCGAAATGTGGGAGATTGTGTCATGCAGATTAAAACCATCCTCGTAATAGATGATGATCCCGATATTCATTTTTTCTGTAAGAGCCTGTTGGAAGCGGAAGGCTATACGGTGAGAACAGCGATCAATGCAGCGGCCGGCTTAAAAGCCGCACGGGAAATCAGTCCCGATCTGGTCATTCTCGATATTATGATGGAAGAAATTAATTCGGGCTATAAGGTGGCGGAGGCATTGGGCAAAGAAGTACCTATCCTCATGTTTTCGTCCATGCTCAACCCCTCGGATACGATTTTCAATCCCGACGAAGTTCCCTATCGCGACGTAATCAGCAAACCCATTGCCGGCGAATTGCTGTTGCGCAAAGTCCGCGAGATTATCGGAGACTAAAGCGGGCGCCCCACAATCCCCACCCCTTGTCATTACCCGGCGTATACTGCTGCTGCGCCCCGGCGCACTATGGCTCATAACAACGCGTCATGATGCGCGGTCGTGAACCAGCGAGGTTTCGTCACAGTCGGGGAAGAGCGGACACTGGAGACAGTCCTTGAAGACCTTATAGGGTAATTCGGAACGGTCGACAGCAACAAAGCCCATATGTAAAAAGAAATCCGGAATCCGTGTTAGCGCATAGACGCGCTCAATTTCAAGGGCTTCCGCTTCTTGAAGTACTGCTTCCACCAATCTGCGCCCGATACCTTTGCCGCGCAAATCTTCCCGTACCACGAGTGAGCGCACTTCCGCCAAATCGATCAAGTCGATATGAAGGGCTACCATGCCGCCTACACCGCGCTCATCTTCATAGACATAAAAATCTCGGGCATTTTCAAAAAGCTCCTCCAGTCGCCGTGAAAGTACCTGCCCTTTATCAGCGGCTTCATCCAGTAATTTCTTCATCGCGAAGATTTCGGTGAGTTTGGGTTTGCGAATTGTACCTGTTACTTCCATAAATAACCTGAACTTTACTATATCGTGTTTGCAGCAAATGCCAATACACCCCTTCTATGGGGCACAAAACAAAATTGTTTCATATGGGTTGGAACAGCGGAGTCTCCTATTGTACACCGCCCTTGTCATGGACCGAAGTGTTTGGTAAAAAAGGCGCACGCTTTTTTGCTACGGGCTTTTATGCCTTTCTTCGTCGTCGGGACAGCATGAAAGCGCCTGTGCCGAGGGCTAGGATTCCCACTATAATCCCGCTGCCCAGCGGCATCGCGTCTTCCGGGAGCACCTCAAGTATAAAGGGCGTGCTCGAATAGACCTGATCATTATCGTTCATGACCTGCAGTTGATACACGCCGGCATCGCTCAGGTCTACCGATAAGATAACATAAGAAGTGCCGTGTTCGCCGGGGATGGGGACGCCATCCTTGACCCACACATAGCCCGTGATTGTACCGGGTATATTTTGCACAAGACTTTTCAATTCGATCCGTGTCCCCGTCGTGGTACGGGGCGAACCAAGGATGGATACAACAGGGCTTGGCGGCGTTACATGACCGGTCATTGCTTTGATGCAGATATTCCCATCGGGCATATACGCACTGTAGTCTTCATAGGTGACGCCGTCAGGACTAAAATAGCTTTGTCCCGGTCCACCCGTCGTTTGCGAAAAACCGGGAATCGAAATTTCCACCGGAATCGGGTAGCCCATCCCCGGCGTCTCATAGCGGATACGGACGGTGAAATAGGCGTCTTCCTCAATCGTTAAAGGCTCGGGCAGAGCGATCACGTGATACCCGGCATGTTCCAAAGAAACAGAAAAGCTTAACAACGGATTGGAGAACTGATAATTGACCGCGCCGCCGTCGTAGATAATAATTTCAAGATTGGCATTGTTCGACAAGACATAGGTACCCACGGATACCAAGCTTTCCGTCGCCTCTGCCTGAAATACGTTGGCAGCATAGACAACCGTAGAGGGAGGAAATCCCTGCGATGAGACATGACCTAAAGGGTCGTATTGATAGATACGCTCCCAAGGATATACTTCCGTCAACTCATAGAATCCGGTTGCTATTTTACAGGCTTGGTGATCGTAATAGGAGATGAAAAAATAGCCGTGGTCTCCGAAGAGGGTACCCCAACTATTCTTGCAAATCCAAGCCCCTTTGCCCGGCGCGCCGACAACGGTCTTATTATTATCCCAGCCCACAATCGTAACCATATGATTCAAGACCTCAGATCCGTTGTAATAGTAGCTTGCGGAACTTACGTCGAAAGCATTGTTCATCCATGTCATAGGCGTAATAACAGGGCCCCGGTTCATGACGGCAGCCTTGATCGGATCTTGCCCGTTAGGAGCGCCATTTTGTAGATCGGCGTAGAGTGTCGCTTCACCCAAGCGTTTCTGAGGTGCTGCGCCCGGAACAGGCCCCGTGATCGCATGCTGATTATAGGGATCGTCGCTCTCTTTGAGAGGGCCGCTCCAGCGTGAGAGATAGGCCATGGCAAGGGAATCATTACCGCCGGCGCAGGCGTCCCACAAAAACCCATGGGTATTTTTCATGTGGTTTTCTGAAAAGTCCCACGATTCGCCCAGATGGATTTGACACCACGCTTCTAAAGCGGCACAGGTCGAAAAGGCCCAACAAGCGCCGCAAATTCCCTGATCCTTGATTGGAGTCAAGGTTATCGTGTCGCGCCAATCAAAGCGCTCCGGATAGACGGAATCGGCTTTTTCTGCGCCGAGCTCACAGAGGTGAGACCAGTCCACCGGACCGGGCACATAGCCATAGTTTCTCGCCCCGTCACCCTTGCTCTGTTGTTGGGCAGTAAAGGCAGGGTTGAAGGGGGCGGTCTCCAGTGTTTGCGCCAAAAGACTCGCGCCGCTCAGCAATCCAATCAGGATTGCCGTGCAGAAAATCGAATAGTACCGATCGTGTTGCTTGCTTACCATGACAATAGAGCCTCCTATGCTTTACACGTTAAACACTGCCTTCTTGGGAAATAATCCGAGCTGGATCGTTGCTTCGGGCTTCCTCGTTATGCAAGCCTATGCCTACTTCATGAGACGCGTTAATTTTTTCTTAAAAGACTAATACTGCCATACCATAAGTTTACCACATTCGCAGGTCTGCAATACTTGTAAAAAGAGGCGCAACAAAGGCGTTTTTTATTTACGGGCATGGGCCAATTTAATAATCAAGAGTTCTAGTAAAAGGCTCATATCCGCATTGGTATTTCTCAGTGCGAAGTGGGTTTTCGTGCATAAGGCCATGGCGGCTGCCAAGCGCTTCGGCGAAAATTTCTGGGTGAGGGGCTGCACTTTTCGCGCCACAAAGGGGCTGTCCAGCTTGAGGTGGGTATGGGGATGGGCGCGGTAGGCGGATTCCAGCAGCCAATTCACGATGCCTAAGATTTCATCGGCGCTTTTGTCCATGGCAATGAGATCGTGCAGCTCTTTGAGCGCAGCGGCGGCGTTGGATTCGGCAATGGCGTCGGTAAGCGCCCATACCGTTGCTTCTGCCACATCCGCACTTGCTGCCAAGACGTCTTCTTCGGTGATCTTATCGCGGGGCTGCACAAAGTTAACGATCAAATTGAGGGCATTGCTCATGTCGCTCATTTGCGCGCCCACGCGGTCTATGAGCAAGGCGACCGCCTTGGAATGAATGGTTTTGCCCCGCCCGTCGATCTGTTCTTTGATCCAGCCCTGGTATTCCGCTGTGCTGAGCTGGCTTGCTTCGATGACAACGCCCTGCGCCTCGGCTAATTTATAGAGCGCTTTGCTGCGATTCACCGACTGGGACACCAAGATCAAAAGGGTCGTGTCTGCAGGCGCTTCCAGATACTGGAGCAAGGGTTGGAGGGGCGAGCGCTTATCGGATGCCATATCCATATAGACATGGGCGTTTCGCACCAAAATGACGCGGCGTTCCGCAAGAAAGGGAAGGGTCCGCGCTTCTTCGATCACACTGCCCGGCGCTGTTTCTTCTGCGTAAAAGGAAGAAAAGATCAGGTCTTTCATGCCGGGATCCACATAGGTGGACATAACTTTATCTAAGGCCATTTCAACCAAAAAAGGCTCGTAAGTGTCTTTCTTGGCACGCCCGCTTTTCCCCGGCACAAAAAGCAATACCTTGGGCGCATCGTTTTTCCCAATCGATTTCATAAACTCAACAACGTTGAGTATCATTTACCAAGGCTCCACGACAAGATAGAAGAGGTCTGTGGCGAGTTGTTCCAATGCCTCTGAAACAGCCTGATTCTCTTCTTCCGTTGCAAAAGACCGTACTTTAGCGAGGTAAACCTCGGCATTGCCGCGCAGCCGATCCGAGGAGATTCCGGCAGCTTCTGTATTGAAACTGGTCTCGCCCGCCACCAAAGGATTTTCCCACAGCACTTCCCCGGTCTTCACATCAGTGAGCCGTGCGGCGGCCGTCACAACGAGCAAGGATTGGGTTACTTTATCGTCGCGATCGTGGGTGACCCCTTTTCGATGCAGACCGAGGATCACCCCTTCAAGGAGCAGATCCGCTTCCTCGGCAGGCGCCACTTTCAGACGCGTATCGGTGATGAATTTTCGGACCAAAGCATTGGTGAGCGGCGCTTGGAGATCGTACTCACCGGTTTCATCATAGAAAGGAGAAACGGCAATAGATTGATACATGGGATCCAAGGAACTGGTCGTTGTATACCCGCATCCACTAAGTATAACCGCTGCGAGCAGAGCCAATCCCGCTGCCAAAGCGATGGGCTTGGCATCTAATAGGGCAGTGGTCATAGTTCAGCCTGAAGCCCCGATTGGTATTTATCGCCAATATGCACGACTCCTTCATTCGTTTCCAGCCAAGCGCTCGCCACTTCCGCACTCTCCGTATCGGAGAAATCACGAACCAAGATTTCATAATAAAGTTTCGCGGCGGAATATTCGCGGCGCTGTTCGTAGAAACGAGCAGTCTGGAGCCGTTGAAGGGCAATGGATTCTCTCATGTCCACTTTGATGGCGTCCAGCTCTTCGCCGCGATCATCGTTAGGGAATCGCATTTTAAAATCGTCAATCGCGTCAATGGCCATTTCGCTGGGAGCCTGATCATATTCCGGCGGTAAGGATGCTTTGTAATAGCAGTTGGCAAGCCCAAAGGAAGCATCGGGAACCCAGTCAGAAGCGGCATAATCTTCCATTACACGGCGGTACTCAAAGGCAGCATCAATATACTGCGACCGTGCATAGTGGCAGAGACCGATCTTATACTGCGCTTCCGCAGCGGCAGGCGCGAAAGGCTGATTGTCCACAACCATGGTATAGACTTCCGCCGCCCGTTTATAAGGGCGGTTACGGAAGAGACGGAATTTTTTACCCGATTTCGCAAGGCCACGATCATAATAATAGTCGCCAATATCGTATTGTTTGCGCACTGCTTCCTCATAGTGGTCGGAGTTCGGATAAGCGGCAATGAGCTGTTGAAAGGCTTTTGCCGCGTCCATGCGCCGCCCGCGCGCCAACAGTATCTCGCCTCGGAGAAATTGATTTTCGTCGGCAAGAACGTCATCACCATAAAACTCCACGAACTTGTTGGTCTCGCGAAAAGCTTTTTGGTAATTCCCGTCCATCAGCAAGCTGCGGGCATACTCGATCTGCAATTCGGGCGTTTCTTTAGGCATCTTTTTCAGGTTGATAAAGCGCCCCGTCTGAGGCGTCCAAACCCATTGCGCCTGAGCCAGACCACAGACCAATAGAAGCATTATTGTTAAGAAACAGGAAAGCTTTCGCATATAGGGTATTCTCCAAAAGTAGCCACCATATTCGGCTTTAAAAGATGCCGTAACCGATACTCCATTGTCGAAAATATTAACAGATTAGGCTAAGATGAAACAAATACCCTATCGTCGAATCGGGTCGGTCCTACGCAAATTTTGGCTTGGGAGCGGAGATTTCTGCTTGACTACTGGTTTGAAGGCAAATTTGAAGAATAAAAGTAATTTCTGCGCCTCAGCGCACAGCCTTCTGCTTTATGTTGCGCCGCCGCCGCAGCCTAAACTTTGGGGGATCCGATCAAAAGTGATATCATAATTTCCTCTATCCGTTTTGTGTGAATCATCTGCCCCACCACGTCAAGGGAGAAAATGCATGGATCTGGCTTCTGTAATTCGCAATATTCCTGATCATCCGAAGGCGGGCGTTCAGTTTAAAGATATTACGACCTTGCTCATTCAACCCAAAGCGCTGCAAGAGGTCATCAGTCGTTTTAAAAAGCGCTACTGCGATCAACAGCTCGATGCCATTGTTGGCGTTGAAGCGCGGGGCTTCATTTTCGGCACTGCCCTCGCCTACGCCATGGAACTGCCTTTCATACCGGCTAGAAAACCGGGCAAACTGCCGGCAGCGACTATCCAAGAGTCTTTCCAACTGGAATATGGAACAGACAGCATCGAAATACATACGGACAGTATTCAAAAAGGACAACGTATCCTCATTGTTGATGATCTGCTCGCCACAGGCGGTACCGTCGCCGCCACACAACGGCTGGTACAGCGCTTAGGAGGCGACGTGATAGAAGCCGCCTTTGTAATTGAACTGCCCCAGTTAAAGGGCAGGGCAGCCTTAGCGCCCTTGTCGGTCTTTTCACTGCTTCAGTTTGATGATCCTTGACGAAGACGGTGCGCACACTCTAGGAAGAACAGGATTTTATTTTGATCGTGTTACTCCCTCAATGATGAACATTACAAACCCCCATCTATATCCACAGAACTAAAACAGCGATAAAGAAGGTTTGTTACTTATATACAAAAAGAAATGCATGCTGATCGTTATAAGGAGAATTACATGAAGAAATTACTTACGTTTACGCTGGCAGTTTTGATGCTTGCTGCGTCTGCCACAGCGCTGGAAGAACATTATATTTTCCCGCTGCAAGATAAACATGTGCACGCATCAAGCTTGGTGGAAACGTCGGAAGGGGATATTCTGGCAGCGTGGTTTCACGGATCAGGCGAGCGCTGGGCCGACGATGTGGCAGTCTTGGGGTCTCGGCTCCGTAAAGGTGCCGATGCGTGGGAACCCGTATTTACCATGGCCGATACACCCGATTTCCCGGACTGCAATCCCGTTTTATTCATCGACTCCCAAGAACGCCTTTGGCTCTTCTGGGTCGTGGTACTCGCCAACCGCTGGGAAAACTGTCTGCTCAAATATCGCCGTGCAGACGTATATAATGAAGACGGCGCGCCCCACTGGAACTGGCAAGACATCATCACTTTTCGGCCCGATGACGAGTTCCCCGATAAAGTGAAGGAAGCCTTCAAAGCATTGGATTCTCCGGAAGATCTGTGGGCGGAATATGCCCCGCCCTATTCCGAATTGATTGTGGAAGCGACGCGAGACAGCTTGAAACGGCAGATCGGATGGATGACCCGTAATCATCCTTTGGAATTGCCGACGGGCCGCATTTTGCTTCCCCTGTACCACGACGGCCTCAATATATGCCTCATGGGTATTTCTGATGATGTGGGCGAGAACTGGACGATCAGCGAGCCTATTATGGGGCTCGGTCATGAGCAGCCCACAGTGGCGCGGCGCAGCGACGGCAGCCTCCTCGCCTATTTTCGAGACAGCGGCCCGAAACCCTATCGAACGCAATACGCAACCTCCGCCGATGATGGAGAGACTTGGTCGCTCACCGAGGACACGGACATTCCCAATCCCAGTTCCAGCATGGAAATTCTGGCGCTGCAAGATGGCCGCTGGATCATGATTGCGAACGACTTGGAAGACGGACGCCATCGGCTGGGCATGTTCCTATCCACCGATGAAGGACGCAGCTGGCCCGTGGTACGCTATTTAGACGACAACACCGAGGACTGCAGCTTTTCATATCCTTCCCTATTACAAGGGTCGGACGGAAGGATACACGCCTCCTATTCCTATAAGGTGCCTGAAGGCAAAACGATCAAACACGTTTCTTTTATGCCCGATTGGATCGAGTCGGAAGATGTGGAACGCGCCGACCGGCCGGAAGAGACGACGCCCGTTGCGGATGATGCACCCGTTGCGGATGATGCGCCTGAGCCGGTCGAAACAACGAGTTTCACGCCCACAGACGGGGCGTCCCTCGTCGAGCATTGCGCGGCGACCTTGGCGTCTTGGAAAAGCTTCGCCGTGAATTACAACACCACCTTTGTCTATACACGCGGTTCGATCAACCAAGAAGCCTTTATGGAAGGCGATATGGTCTTGGGTGAGGGTAATTTAGGACGAATCCACATTAAGCGCCAAGACAGCGACACCATCACCTATAACAGTCCGGCAGGACAGTTTGTTGTTGCGCCCGCCTTGAACAAATACACGCCCATGCCGCTGGCTGCAAGCCGCAAAAACTTGGTAGCCACCATGACCACAGGCACGGTGGAACCGCTCCTCGCCTTGTTCGGTGAATTGCTCGAAGGTCAAGTGCCTCCCTTAGATACCCTGTCTTTCACAGAAACTGAAGTGGGTGAAAAGGCAGTTTGGAATCTTAAAGGGGAAAGCAGCGATTATTTTTTAAATATGATCCTGCCCGTCACGGAACCTGTCGTTCCCCTGTCACTCACAATGAATTTTAAAGAGCCTTTGATCAACAAATATAACTTTCCCGCCGATGCCGCGCTGTCTATTGTCATGAATTTTTCGGAATGGTCGCCGGAAATTACCGTGGTAAAAGAAGACTTTGATTTCGTGGCAGCCGACGATGCACAATCCGCCACCTTAGCCGAGCTCTCTACCAAACCCAAAATTGAAGTGGGACAGCCGGCACCGGACTTTTCGCTTGACGATATGGACGGCAATTCCTTCCGCCTCCAAGAACATATTGGCAAAGAAGTTATTTTGCTGGAATTTTGGTCGACAAACTGCACGGTCTGTCAGCGGCTTGCCCCGGAACTCAATACTTTCGCTCAAGCAATGGCAGGAGAAGACGTGGGCATTTACGGCATCAATCTGCGCGCCACGCCCGAAGCCATCGAATACTTCTTTAAAGAAGACATTCCCGTCTACCCCATTTTGATGGATAGAAACGGTTCGGCAGGTAAATTATATGATGCTACAAGCGTGCCCAGAATGGTATTGATTGGTAAAGATGGACTGATCAAAGGCGTCTACAGGGGCATGCCCGAAGGGATTATCAACACGCTGACAGAGAAGATTCGTCAGCTGCAAACGGAACCCGCCGATTCTCCGGCTGAGGAAGCCAAGATTGTAGTGGGCGCGCAAGCGCCGGATTTCACACTGGGACAAATGGACGGCGATGAAATACGTCTTTCCGCTTTGACCAAAGAGCATCCTGTAGTCTTGGCATTTTGGGCGAGTTACTGCGGGTATTGTAAACGCGCGCTGCCCATAGTTTTAGACGTCATGAATTCTTTTCAAGATAAAGGCGTTGTTTTTTATGGTGTGAACCAGCGGGAAAACCCGGAAAAAATCAAGGCTTATTTTGATGATGCCGACTTATCCTTTCCTGTATTGCTGGATACGGATGCGCAAGTGGGAGGCTCCTATGAAATCCGGGGGATTCCAAGAATCGTAATCGTAGGCAAGGACGGAATCATTAAAGGTGTACATCAAGGCTTGCAGCCGAATCTGGCTGAATTGCTAAACGACCAACTCTCTAAACTGATTTAAAAAGAGTCGCTCCCAACGAAGCCGCAGTTGCGTAATCAAGGGTAAACAACACCACCTGAAAAAAAGCAAGGAATCGGTATATGGATAAAAAAAGGTGGATCAGCCTGATACTACTTTTAGCGGTGACAGCCGCCTTCGGCTGCTCTATGGTATTTTTGAAGGTTTTTCAGAAACCTGTCGAACCGGACACGGATGCGCCACAGGCAACAGAGACAGCCACGGATGCGCCACGGGCGACAGAGACAGCTACGGATGCGCCCGCTCCCCAATCCCCTTTGGATGGGGCTGCGCTCCTGCAAGCGACTGCGGCAGCACTGGGCACAGGTCATGCGCTCCGCGTAGACCTTGAAGCACAGATAACCGCGAACCAAGGGGCAATCACCCAAAATTCATCGATTGCGGGATCTATCGAATTGGGCGAAAACAACCTGGGAACACTCCACCTTAAAGACGAACACCTTAGCTTCAGCATTCATAATGATGCCCAAAACTGTGTGACCTTCTTATCCGAAAAGAATCAATATATAAAGACGCCGGCTATGAAGACACGGAGCGAGCTGCTCTCCCGAGGATTTCCCGGGATCATGGAAGTGCCCTTGCACTGGCTCACCTCGCTCTTGGCAGGCGCCGTACCTGACCACGATGCGTTGACCGTGTCGGAAGCCAGCTGCGACGGCGTGCCGTGCCGGGCACTGCAGGCGGATTCGCCTGAATACGAATTGACCCTGTCCTTATCGCAAGCAACGCCGCCTACGCCTCTTTCCATGGAGGTCGTTTTGAAGCCGGAGGCCATGAAAAAACATCGCGCCCCCGCCAATCTCAGCGTCAAAATGACGCTGACCTTCCATGATTGGCAACTTGCTTTTGAGCCGCCACAGGACTATTTTACTTTCGTGCCGCCGGCAGGTGCCGTTGAAGCCACCCAGGACACTGCCGCAGCGGGAAATGCTCCCCGTGAAGGCGATACTGCGCCACTCTTTACGCTCCCGTCTCTTAACGGTGAAAGCGTGGATCTACAGAACTATGTGGGCGGCCATGTGCTAATCCTCGATTTTTGGGCGACGTGGTGCGGCCCCTGTCGCAGGGTCCTGCCTGTGCTTGCCAAGCTGTCCCAAGAATTCGCCGAACGCAATGTCCTTCTTTTCACGATCAACCAACGGGAAACGCCGGAAAAGATTCAAGGCTTTTTAGAACAACAAGGGCTTGATGTTAAGGTCTTGTTGGATTCCGCCGGAGTGGCAAGCCGTTTGTATCACGTAACCGGTATTCCGCGCATTGTGATCATTGGTAAAGACGGCACGATCAAAAAGATTTACGCAGGCTTCTCCGAAACCCTCGAAGCATCCATTGCCGCTGTTTTAGAAGAGATGACCGCTTCTTAATCCAGCAACACCCTCAGCCGGCAATGCCCGTATTGTAAGGATCGTAGGCGTCTACAATAATTTGAGCCAGCTGTTCACCCACAATTTCGGGATGATGCCGTTCGTGGATAACTTGGCGGGCACGCTTGCCCAGCTCGGCGCGCAAATTCGTATCCTCAATAAGACGCAGCAGCGCCGCCCCGTAGGCTTCCACGTCATTATCAGGAACGATCAAGCCCGTTTTTTCATGCTCGATGGGATATGCCGCACTCTCACAGGCAACGATTGCTTTACCGGCCGCCATGGCATTCAACATCTTGATGGGATAGCCCGACCAAGATACACGGGGTGCAGCGAAAACCGCATCTTGGGCGAGAAAATATTGAAGCGCGTCAAAGTCCGGAATGAAGGTCATTTCTGTGCCGGGTAGCTCCTCTTTTTCCGCTGTCCCGATTAATAACTTTGTTTCGGGCTTTTTGCGACGAACCAGATGCATGGCATTCAACAGCAAATCAAGATTTTGGTAGGCGTCCAAATTGCCCGTATACATGACCGGTGGCTTCGCCTCACTTTGGGCGGGCACAATCTTTAGAATCCGTTCATCCACCGGCGGCGCTATGATCGTGATTTGTTCTTGAAGACAGCCGCGCACCACCAGATGACCTGCCAATCGATTATGGGGCGCAATGACCTTATCGGCGCGCACGGGGAAAAAACGGTCTAAGGCTCTGCCAAAAGAACAGGCGCCCGGCAAGTCCTTAAAAAAATGGGGTAATTCATCGGCCATGGCGTTGTGGGCGAAATAGAGAATGGGCCGTTTACGTACCGTGAGCGCAGCGAGAAGAGCCTCATAATTATGGGCGCAGATAACTTGAATGTGATGATCCAAAATCACACGGCGCAGCTTAAACGCAAGGGTAAGATCTTGGAAGGGTTTGGCGAAAGACGGACCGGGCGCTGTTTTGCCGGCAAAGGGAACGCGTCGTGCGCGATGAACACGCAAGGTATCGCCCGCTTCGCCCAAGCCATAGCCGTAGACGACCAGATGCACTTCATGACCCCGCGCCTGAAGGCATTCTGCTGTATTTTGCAAGAAAACTTGACTCCCCTGTGGCGCAGGGAAGGGGCATGCCCCAACCATAGCAATTCTAAGCGTCATTCGTAATATCCCAACAAGCGCATTCGTTCCTCTAAAAGACGTTCTTCGTCCTCAGTGTACAATTTTACGGGATGAGGTGTCCATTTATTATGGAAAGAAGTGTTTTCAGGGTGACGGCCCGACAACAGCGAGCGCCCTTCCATCGCCTCCCAATCGACGCCCAGATATTCCAACACCGTTGGTGCTATATCCAGAATCCCCGGCGCGTCAACTGCTGTGGGGCGGTTCATGGCAAGATACGCCGGATTTTTATGGACACCGCTGCAGCCGGCCTCTTTCCCGCCCGCCCAACGCTCGGGAGACAGTTCTTCCACCACCGCTCCGCCTCGGGCGCGGGCACATGAAAAGCGGTATCCCCCGCTCCAATCCAAATCTAAAAGAATATCAGGGGCGCGGTGGGTGTACGGTCCTGTGTAGAGTGCCGCTCGGGGATGAGCCTTCACAACACCGGGCAGCGTCTCCAAGAGCCTGCACAAATCTTCGACAACAGCATCATAGGATTCGGGAGCAACAACACCCTGCCCTTCGCGACCTGCCACGTTCAACCGCACCGAGGGCAAATAATCCAATTCATCGGACCAAGCCCGCGTATGACGCCAGTCAATACCACCGAAACGGGATCGGCTTTCTGCCTGCTCGGCATAGGCCTGAAAACGGCGAAACAAGGAGCCGCGCAATTTAACGGGTACCCAACGGAGCGCGATTTTTTTGAGCAGGTTCATCTTCGGCGGCGCAAAACGGAGCCAGCCCTGTTCAGCAAGAAAATTATTGAGATGCAAAACCTTTGTGTCGGCACCGCCGAAACCGTGATCGGAAACAACCAATAAAAGCGTGTCCTCGTCGGCATATTCGGCGATTCGCGCAACAACCCGGTCGAGGCGCTCATAAATGCGGCGCAGCGGGTGTGTCGGTTCTTTGATTGCGGCGTTGTGCCGCGGACTCTGCTCATCTTCAAGCGCCCAAAAATGATGGGAAGCCGTATCGGCCTCGCCCAAGACGACCATGAAAAAATCCCACGCTTCGCATTGAAGCAAGTCAAGGATAATGGATTCTTTTGCGGCTATACGCTGTTCCAAGGCATGGAGTGCGCGCCCGTACCAAGCTGGTGAAATGCGGTGTTCCTGAAAATCGGCGAAGTGCCACCCCTTCACTTTTGCGAAAGCTTCGGGCGGATAAACAAAACTTCGGTCCATGGCATTCGCCACAGGCGAATCAAAACCGGCAGCCAAGATCCCGTTGACCGGCTCCGGCGGATAGCTTCCCGGAACGCCTAACACACAGACGCGCCTGTCCGCCTCCGATAAGATATTCCATAAAGCCGGAGCCTTGCGATCGCGGCTGTTCATGAATCGCAGCGCGTAGGCACCTTCTTGCATTTCAGTGAAATCGACGAGCCCATGAACGCCGGGATTCACACCGCAGACACAGGAGCTCCACACAGGAAAAGTCACCGGTGGATTGAGCCCGGCCAATGGCCCCGAGAGCCCCTGTTCTTTGAGTGCAGCGAGGGCAGGCAAGCGCCCTGCTCCCATCCATTTTTCCACCAGTTCCGGGGAAAAGCCGTCAAGGCCTATAAGGATTACCCGTTTCATGGGACCATGTGTTTCAGCCCATGGCAGGCAACAATCTTGGACGAGCGGGGCACCGCGAAACTTTCCTGTTATTTCGTGCCGCTTTGACGCGCTTCAAGGCTGGTTTCATCAAAGATGGCTCCATGAATGTCCATGGCAGAAAAATTCATTTGATCCGCCGTCACATCTACGATCCAAAAATGCGATTGGTTGCCGGTCTTTTCCAGATACCAGCGCTCTTTACGGGGTGATCTGGGGACGACACCGCCGCTGCCGTCGCCAAGATACAAGGTTCCTTGAGGATCCAGCTCATTGCCGCGCAGTCGTTTGCTCCGTTTAAAATCATGGTCGTGGTGCTCAAATCCCACAGAAAGCGTGTAGGTATCGAAAAGAGGCAGCCAGTGGGTGCGCCCTGCCTCCGATGCGGATCCTTCAAAATCGCGGTGAGAGGGGTAGAGCGGAACGTGGTACACAGCCGCTGTAAAGGGAAGCGAATCAAAGTTCTGCAGCTGCGCTTCTAACCAATCTTTTTGATCTTCATGAGGCACAATGTGGTTGCTGTCCAAAACAATCATGCCGAAGTTCGCGCCAAAGCGTCGAGAAAAAAACGTCTCTCCTCCTTGCGGGAAAAAATGATAGTAGAAGGGAGCGCGCTCTTCCAAAGTACCTGTAGATTTGCTGTATTCATGGTTGCCAATCGCCAAGACCAAGGGAATCAACATCCCGTCAGGCGTCGTGCCGTACTGATGCCACAACTTAAGCCAGCGATTCCATCGGCCCACTTGATTCACATCCCCGTTGGCGTAGGCAAGATCGCCGCCAACAACAATAAAACGGGGCGACTGTGCTGATACATGTTTCAGCAGCAGCTCGAAAATACCGGATGCCAGCGTATCGCCTGTAATGGCAAAACGCAAGGGCTCATCGCCATCGGACAAGGTCTGAAAATGGTAGACGGCCGTCCCGTCGCCTACTGATGCCAGCGTGAATGAATAGGCCTGTCCCGGCTTCAGATCTGTCAATTGGACACTATTGATAAAGCGTTGGTCGGCCAAGTCGGGTATCTGAACCCCTTGTCCTTCCGCGCGCAAGGCTTCGCTTTGCTCCGCTCCCTGCTCATAATACAGCACCGCTATTTCTTCGGGTTTTTCGGCTGTATGATAATTGACGGTGACCGATGTCGAAGGATCACCCTGCCACGTCAAGTAAGGCAGATCATAATAGGGCTGGATACGTATTGGATCGCCAAAGTCAGCGGTACCGAAACCATAGGGTACCAGAATCAAGGTGATACACGATACAATAGCGCCCATAAGGGACCATAGTTTTTTGTTTCGAAGTTCTTGGGAAAACATTTTTTCACCCTCCTATTTCGGTGAGACGGCTTCCGAGCAGGTTGAAAGATGGTTCACAGCAAAGGAATTACGATATTTCATCACCATCTATAAGGAAGCCGAAATATGGATATTTAACAACCCGTTCTTTATCTCGTTGAGGATAAATATACGGTGTCTGCTCTTTTATTTCAATCGCTTATTATTCTGTGCCTAAGGAGGCAAGAGTCCGCTCCAGTTGAATAAAGACTTTCGTATATTCTTCATCGCGGATCATGGGATCGCAAAATTTTTGTATCGCCTCTTCAATTCCGGCACGGGACAAAACCATTTTGATTCTGTCTTCTGCCTCGTTAAAGGAAACGTTTGATGCCGCTTCTACCTCAACGAGCCGGATCAGGTGAACACCATACTCACTTCTGAATACAGTGCTCAATTCACCGGGTTTCAATTGGCTCGCATGATTGACAAAGAAGGGGGGCAGTGCAGAAACAGGGTTCATATTCATGTCTCCGCCCTTGGCAGCATCGGGCGCCTCAGACATATCCCGCGCTACGGCGGCGAATTGTTCGCCGGCGAGGATGCGCGCCCGTGCTTTTCCCACTTTCTCTTCTGCGGCTGCCCACGCCTTTTCATTAGCCGATGCCGCATTCGGTTTGGGTACGGCTAAGATCTGGTTGAGATGCATTTGCCCGGGCACTTGGAAAAGCTGCGGATTCTCGTCGTAATAGGTCTTCGCTTCCTTGCTCGTTACTTGGACGCCGTCTTCTTTGGCAACGACTTCCGCCATTTTTGCAGCCAAGAGCTGCCGGCGAATACTGTCCATGGCCTCTTCTCGGCTTTGTCCTGCTCGTTCCAAGACCTGCGCTTCGGTGGGCGAGGAAGTCCCGTCTTTACTCAATTGTTTGGAAAAGTATTCCATCTTTTTTTGAAATTCAGCTTCCACTTCAGCATTGGGCACCGTGAGATTGCGGCGCTCCGCCTCTTTCAGCAAAATTTCGGTGCGGATCATATCACCAAGAATGGTAAGCCCTGCCCGCACGCGGAACTCATCGTTCAACTCCGAATCGCCCACCATCGCCATCACATTCGTCAGATGCCGGCGATAATCGGCAAGAAACTCTTTGCCTTCAATGGCCGTGCCGCCAATGATGGCAACAGGTCCTGCGGGAACCGAGCGTTCCACCACATCCATATGGTCAATATCGGGAACCTGTGCGAAGGCACCAAGTGCATACCCAAGGCCTGCGATCATCGCGGCGCTAACAATAGCTCTCATGATAAATCTCCTTTATGTAATTCGGGATAAGGATATCCATAGTATACTAAATTCGAGGGGAATCAGGATGTTGCAGAGAAAAAGCTGCCTGGACGATGACGATTAAGGCTGACTGCTTTTCGTATAAGCCCGTATGTAGTCTACAAGATACTTCACATGTTCAAAAGGCGTATCCGGTAACACGCCGTGATTCAGGTTGAAGATATGCCCGGTACATTGCCCCCCTTCTATACATTCTTTCGCCGCTGCTGCGATAGCATCAAGGGGACCTGAGACAAGCAAGCGATTATCAAGATTTCCCTGAATGGGTGCATGAGCGCCTACAATAGCGCGTGCCTCTGCAATGGTCTTGTCGCCGGGGATGGACAAAATATCAGCGCCCGACGCTGCCATGTCCTCAATCTGCCCGGGACGATCCGCCAGACGTGCAAAGGCAATGGTCGGTACCTTTCCTTTCAGCGCATTGAAGACATACTGCTGCGCAGGCAGGGCAAAATCACCATATTCCTGCCTCGTTAATTCATAAGCGCATGATTCAAAGAGCTGGACCAGATGAGCGCCGCAGTCAATTTGATACTGCAAATAATCAACGGTCATCTTCGCCAGCGTATCCAATATGTCGCGGGATTCTTGGGGATGTTCGCTCAACAAGCGGCGCAGCCGAGGCATGCCAACAGCAGGACTGCCTTCCTCTGTCAAGAAAGCGAGCAGCGTTAAGGGCGCACCGGCAAAACCAATCAGCGGCATAGACGCGCCCGCTTGGGATGCAATACCCCGATAGATAGCCGCAATATGGGACATATGGGCTGCCATGTCGAAAGGACGGAGGGCGCGGAGTCGGTCTAGGGTGATTGACGGCCTTTCCAATTGGGGGCCCGGCCGAAAAATAAAAGGAGCGCCCATGGGCGCCAAAGGCGAAAGAATATCTTGAAAGATAATCAGCCCATCCACGCCCCACCGTGCAGGCAGCAAGGATATACGCGCCGCCAATTCGGGATGACGAAACAGTTCCTCCAGATGCAGCTTGGACGAGGCACGGAGCTCACGATAGGCAGGATCGCAGCGCCCTGCCTGCCGCATCAACCAGAGAGGCGGCCGTTCTGTTGACTCGCCGCGGGCGGCTCTTAAAAGGAGGCTATCATTTACTGTTAACATCGTACTGTTCCCCGAATCGCTCCAACACTTGGCAACATGATCCATCGTATTATTCTATTCGGGTGTATAGCAAGCCCCGAAGAAAATGCGTCCAAGGCAAGGGCGTCATTTTAAAGTTCGTCTTCCTCTTCCGCCTCGTTATCAAGATCTAAAGAGTCGGAAAATTCATCATCAATTTCATCTTCGTCGACGTCATCGACGCTGATCTCGTCCGTGTCGTCGGTATCATCATCCGTAGCGGCTATAAGAGGCGCTTCTTCCTCTTCCTCCTCCTCTTCTTCCTCTTCCTCCAGATCTTCATCCATATCTAAATCCATTTCATCGGAATAGCTTTCGTCCATTTCCGACACATCAATATCAGAGGAGCCGATAGGAAGCGCCGCTTTTTTCTTTTTGCTGCGATTGGCTTTTGTCTGTGCCGAAGCAGATTCACTGCCCTCTGATCCGATCTGAATCAGGGGAGATCCTTCACACCCCTCCGATGGACATTTATAATCCATCTTTGCAGCGCCCCAATCTACAAAACGGCGCCCGCATATTTCACAATAAAATTTCGTTGCCAACAGAAACCCTTTCATATCAAAATGAATGACCAAAACAGGTATAGTGGATAAAGACAATTCTACGGCGCGAATTATAGCAAAAAAAAAGACGCTACTCACTTTTTTTTTATGAAGGAAGGAAGCCACGGAAAAGGACAGGGCTTAAATTAGGATTGCAGACGCTCCAACGTGATTTTACGCGCATGGGCATAACGCGTACGCAAGACCTCCGCCAAAACAGAAAAATCACGGGCAGATCGGCTGTGCACCTGAAAATCAACTTGGATGCTATTGCTTTCTTCCACCTCTTTGATAGCGGTAGTAAAGACTTCAAAGGGACCCGCCGCTTCGATATGCGCGACGATCTGCCCCACATCAGTCTCTGAGGTCGGCAATTGTATAGAAAGGAAAAAATAACCGTGCTGCGGCAAGATAGCATTTAAGGCGGAGAGACCGGTGACGGCGGCAAGCACAAAACCTGTTGCGATCAAAGCGGTGACCAGGTATCCCGCGCCAATCGCCACGCCTTGCGCGGCAGCAAACCAGATCGTGGCGGCAGTGGTCAATCCCACCATCTCCTGTCCCGATTTCATAATGGTGCCGGCACCGAGAAATCCGATGCCCGTGACGATACCTGCAGCGAGACGGGCGCGATCCAAACTCGCCGCGTCACCGCCGCCCTCCCTGTAAAAATATTCGCTGATCATCATCAACAGCGTTGAGCCCAAACAGACGAGAATATGGGTTCGCAGTCCGGCACTGCGCCCTTTACGCTGTCGCTCGATACCGATAATGCCGGACAAAAAAAGGGCTAATAACAATTTGATGAAAATTTCTAAAAAATTTTCTTCGCTATGGTAATTTCCCAAGATTTGATAAATCGTATCAAGCGTGTCCATGCAAAAAGTATATCATGAACGGGACTTACAATGGAGAACGCAACTCCCGCCTCGCACGCTCGGCCGAATATTATTCACGCGTAATTTTATCGATAATGCAAGAAGTCGATTGCCCTTCGCGGCCGGGGATTATCACAATAGCGCCGCCATAACCTTCCACCAAGCGGCGCTCCTCCTGCACGATCGTGTCCAAGGTATAATCGCCGCCTTTGGCATAGACATGGGGCTGCAATTTCTCAAGAAGCGGCAAAGGCGTTTTGTCATCAAAAATAACGATATAATCCACACATTCTAAAGCAGACAATACCTGAGCACGATCCTGTTCATTGAAAACGGGCCGTTGATCCCCCTTGATCTTCTTCACCGAAGCGTCGCTGTTCAATCCGACAATCATGACATCGCCGCAGTTGCCCGCTTCCTGTAAATACATGATATGGCCCACGTGAAGAATGTCAAAGCAGCCATTGGTCCACACAATCTTTTTGTTTTCCCGTTGAAGGCGATGAACAATAGCCGTTATCTGATCCAGACTTTTCACCTTGTCTGTCGCAGAAGATTCTCCTTCGGTCAACAAGTCGCGCACTTCCTCATTAGACACGGTGACCACGCCCGTTTGCGCCACCGCGATGCCGGCGGCAAGGTTACCCAAAACTGCAGCGTCAGTGAGCGACGCGCCCGATGTAAGGGACAGCGTTGCCGCAGCGGTGACCGTATCCCCTGCGCCCGTAACATCCCGCACTGGAACGGGCCGAACAGGAACCTTTTCATAGCTCCCGCCTTCGGAGAAACAGGCGATCCCATCAGGGCCCAGTGTGATCATAACGTTGCGGGCGCGCCCCAATAAAAAAGTCCCTGCCTCTTGCAAACGGGCCTCATCCGTCACCGCCACACCGGCGGCTGCACCGGCTTCCGCATCATTGGGCGTGATCAGCGTCGCATCCTTGAAAAAGCCGGCACGGGCACGCGAATCCGCCACAGTGACCAGATTATATTCTTTCGCAACGGCAACAATAGCGGCGTAGACCTTATCGGATAAAGTGGCAGACACCTGATCGCCTATCATGATGGCGTCCACCTGCGGCGCGGCGGCATAAATCTTTTCGATCAATTGCGCCTCGACAGCGCCTGAAATCATTTTGGGGCGGGGCGTATCGGTACGCAAAACTTCCTGACTCGGGATATTGTGTCCGCCGGCACGCCATTTGCCATAGGTATTGGTAGGGCGTTCGGGATCTTCCACCAAAAAGGAGGTGTCCACAAGACGCTTTTCAAATTCTTCGCGTACGATGCCGCCGTTCACATCAGCACCGATGACCCCCACCATATAGACCTTGGCGCCCAAGGACGCCGCATTACACGCCGCATTACCGGCAGCGCCCGGATTATATCGCCGTTCATGAACCTCAAAGACCGGTATGGGCGCTTCCAAACTAATCTCCGTTACAGCGCCGTGAACGTATTCATCCAAATAAATATCGCCAACCGCCATTACGCGGATTGACTTGAATTTTTCCAACAACTGAAGGTAATACGGTATATCCATGTCCTTACTTTCCACTATCTTTGAGCTTCGTTTAACAGTGACAACCATGCCGCCGCCTCTAGATCTACACCCTACCGCAAAGTGTAGCATATTTGAAGACGACAGCGTAACCCCAACCCGGAGAGATCGTGAATGAAACGAAGGAAGATGCGCCACAGTCTGATTGGCATATGAACGCTTTACCTACACGCTGCTATCCAATGCAATGGCGCCTATGGGCCGCCGTACTTATGTTCTGCGCATCTTCAGGGGCATCCCTATTGCCCGACCCAGCTTTGAACATACTCGGAGCAGGGCGCAGCCATATGGCGCCTGTTCCTTTAGGCGCATTGATGCCGGAACCTGCTCCCGTTCCCGCCCAGCCCGAAGGAGCAGATGACAGCGCCGGGTGCCGATATCCCGTCGTACAGCAATGGAGTGAGAGCAACTTCCCCGACTGGAAACAACAAGGCAAAGTTACTGCGCCCCGCGTTATTCTCGCCAAACTCGCGTGCAACCGCGACATTGAGGAGAGCAACAACTACCTCATGAACTGCAAGCCTTGGAGCGGAGTCGGTTCCAATTGGTTGTTGTTCAAAGGCGATTATGATTTCACCCTTACCACGCTCACCACAGTACTTTATCTCTTCGGCAACAAGCCCGAACGCCTTTATCTGCAAAGCTGCAGCCATTTGGTGGAGGTCTTGTTGACGGAAGAAGGCGCGACACCCCTCCTTACCGTGCCGCGCAGCTACGGCTTGATTTTAGACACCGAAAATCACCAGCTCATGACCGAGGGAAGCCGTTACCTTAAAAATCAATGGCTCAAAAAACACAAAGACAAGGGCGGCTATGATCCTGAGATCCATGATAACGACCATAACGGTTTGGGAGCTTGGCTCGAAGCGTTTTTGGAGTTACTCATTCAAGAGGGTATCTACGAATTTAACGCGATCCCCTATGCAGGCTACACCATCCAAGCCTTGCTGAACCTTGACGCCTTCGCTGAATCCGCCGCCATTCGAAGCAAAGCGCGCTATCTGCTCGACATCATGAATCTGCAATACGCCCTTGGCAGTCTTGATTTACGCAGGTCAGCACCCTTCAGACGGCTTTACTCAAAAGCCGCCACGCAAAGCCTTAACGGCGATCCACACCGCGCCTATATGGCGGCGTGGCTGCAACTGGACGGCTATAGGCTGCCTCCGGAACAGGAAACAGACCATTATTCGACCCATGCAGTTATAGCGGCACTCCTTCCTTACCGCCTGCCCCGGGATGTGGCGCGGTGGACACTGGCAAAAGAAAGTCCCTATGAACTGCGTTTCGGCCGAGGCCCCTCCGCCTGTCCCGAGATCTACAGCGGCGGACCCGGCTATCTGCTGAGTGCAGGCGGCGCGAACCGCGGCTTCCGTTCCCATATTATTGCGCGCCCCATGACCCTCCTTCTCGCTGACGGAGCAACGCAATACGAAGACTGTTTTTATATCACCGGCAAAGGTCGTTGGTTTTCTTGGAATGCTACAGGTTTATGGTCCCGATTTGCCTGCGCCAATGGAAGTGTTCATGTACCGGCCGCCTATAGTCCCATCGCCGAAGGCGGGGGATGGCGCGTATATACTGCCCACACAGCGCAGCGCCTCTTCATCGCTGTCTATGACCAAGACGGCGTGGGACTCCTCGCCTTATTTCCCGGCTATGACGACACCGCAGCAGCGCTTTTAAAGGATATACGCAAGACAAACGAAAATGAGGCTGATTTACAGACTCGGTTCACAGGACTGGACGGCACCGTAATCCACTACGATCTCAACGCGCCCAAAGGTACCTGGGTGATCAAAGGGATCAATGATCATCCCGTGGATCGTGACTATGACCACTGGCCGCAGCTGGACGGCACAATCGAATCCCTTCACTTTTCCCGGGCGCCGGCAAGCGCCTCAGACGTTGAATCTGAATAAAAGCATGTCGCCGTCTTGAACCACATACTCTTTGCCTTCCAAGCGAACCCAGCCCTTTTCTTTGGCTTTTGCCATGGAACCTGCCTCAATGAAATGGGTATACGCCACCGTCTCCGCTCGGATAAAGCCGCGCTTAATATCGGAATGGATGACGCCGGCCGCATCCACTGCAGGCGTCCCTTTGCGTATGGTCCAAGCGCGCACTTCCGGCTTGCCTGCCGTTAAAAAGCTGACAAGCCCGAGCAGATCATAAACGAATTGGATAAAGCGCGTTCGCGACGCCTCCCCCAACCCTAATTCCTCGCGGAAAGCGGCCTGTTCCTCTTCGCTCAGTCCGCTCACCTCCATCTCCAAAGCGCCGCATAAGTCCATAGCCTGCAGCTTGAGGGAATCTGCAAGCTCGCCCAGTCCCGAGGGGTCTTCCTCTCCAATTGCTTCCTCCCCGTTATTGACCAAAATCATCATGGGCTTTTGGGACAGAAAGGTAAAATTACGCAAGGAGCCCTCTTCGTGGGCATTCAGTTCTAAGCTGCGCAGCGGTGCGCCCGATTCCAACTGGTCTTTACAGCGGGACAACAACTCATATTCGAGGTCTTTTTTATGTTCTTTTTCGAGCCGTTCCAAACGCTTCTCGATAATGATCAAATCGATAAGCTGCAATTCCTCTTCCAGCGAAAGAACGTCCCGCTTGGGATCAACCTTTTCCCGAGGATGAAGCACATTGTCATTTTTAAAATTACGCACCACATGTACCAAGGCATCTGTATTCTTTAGCAAATTCAAGGCAGCATTGTCCAGCGCTTTTTCTGATCCTTCCACAGGCGCAATATCAATAAATTCAATTTCGGCAAAGGTCTTTTTCTTCGGCTCGAAAATCTCGGCCAACACGTCGATGCGGGCATCAGGTACTTTGATCACCGCTACATTGGCATCGCGATTGCCATAGGCGCCTACCTCGGCTGTTGCGCCGGTAAGTGCGTTAAATATCGTGGTCTTTCCAGACCGTGCGAATCCGATAAGCCCAACTTTCATTTGAATATTCTCCTGAGTCCCAATAGTGTTATCCGGTCATTTTATCACAGTCACCAAGGATCACACACGGAGCGGGGATTAATTTGGTTTGGCATCCGTGTTAACATCATGGTATAACCAAATACAAAGCCCTTTGTCCTGCATCCTGATACCTGCCAACACCTCAAGCCCGTGATTCGAAAAAAGAAATGAGATTTCTTGAAGCCCTTTGATCCAAGAATTATATCCGGATCCAGACTCCGTTCCGTCTGGATTCTCACATGGCCCCTCGTCGCACTCAACCTCGTCAATGGTACCCATGGATTTATTGATCATGTCCTCGTCGGCCGATTCGTAGAATCGACCGATAACGCTGCCAATGCTGCCATCGGCGTAGCATGGCAGATGTTTATGGTCATTGTCATTCTCGTGGTTTCCATCTTTCAAGGGATGAATGTGTTGATCGCACACCATGCGGGCAAACAAGACCGCGCCGCGATCAGCGAAGTCTTTCATAATGCCCTGCTTGCGTCCATCGTCTCGCTCCTGTGCATTCTTGCGCCTATAGGCTATTTCTGCGCGCCGGGTCTGCTGCGCCTCTTGGAAGTCGCGCCCGAAGTGCAGCGCCATGCACTGCCCTATCTGCGCCTCCTCTTTTTATGCGGCAGCCCCCTGTTCCTGATGTTTCTCCTTACCGGAGCCTTTAATGCCTCCGGTGATCCGAGAACACCGCTGAAACTCGGCGTCTTGACCACCATCCTGAATATCGTCATCAGTATCGTTCTCATCACAGGTATGGGGCCTTTCCCGCCCCTGGGCGTGGTAGGCGCGGGGCTCGGAACCGTTCTAGCTCCCATTGTCAGCTGTGCCGTCGGCTTGTATCTCATTTATTCCGGACGTATGATCATCCAGCCGCCCAAACGTTTTCATCTGCGCATCAACATGCGCATCCTGCAAAGTATGATCAAAATCGGCGTGCCCACAGGCATCCAAGGCGTGCTCCTCAATATTGCCGGCGTTTTGCTCATTTGGTACATCAGTTCCTTGCCAAACAGTGCTGCCGTCCAAGCCGCCTATACCATTTGCTACACCCAACTCTTTTCACTCATCGCATGGCCCGCTTTCGGACTGCGCAACGGCTCCAGCACGCTTATGGGCCAAAATATCGGCGCAGGCAAAGCACAACGGGGCAAGGAATGCGTCACCTTGGCAGCGTTCTTGGGCGCCTCTTGGGCAGTACTCGTAGGCCTTCTCTTCTGGGTCGCGCCGGACATGCTGCTGGGGCTCTTCAACGCAACCGAAGAACCGGTGCGCGGCTATGGCGTTGATCTTTTGCGCTTCTTAGCCGTCTCCGGCGTGTTGTTCGCCATTAATCAAGCGCAAACGGGAGCGCTCCAAGGAGCCGGCGCCACGCGGCCGCCCATGGTCATCGCCTTCGCCACCCAAATTGTTGTGCTTTTGGGGCTCTGCCAAATTTTCAACATGATGGGAATGCTCAGCGCCCAAACAATCTGGATCGCCGTATTTTCCAGCCATATCTTGCGCCTCATCTTGACTGCCTTGGTTTTTCGTTCTTCCCAGTGGATGCACATCCCCCTTGATCTGGGCAGCTCTACCCGTGAAGAGCCGGCGCCGGTCATAGACTAAAGCGCCGACGCCGTGCTGGGCAAAGGAACGGTCGTCCCTGCCCGGGGCATCCAATATCCCGTCGGATGAGATACCCCCTCCTTCCGAAAGTGTTCCCGCCCACAGCGAAGGGCGTGCTCCAAATCATCGCACCGCGTCATCCCAAGCTTACGGACATCTTCCTCGCAAAGCTGCGTCACCAACAGCGCCCGCGGCGCTTTCTCCAACGTAGACAAGGCCGTTTGCCCATTGATGTCCGCTTCTCTACGCAAGGCCTCAATGACCTTGTCAGGATGTCCCATCTGCAAAAATTCCTGATAGCCCCTGCCGCCGAGACCTTCAGGTGCCGGCGCCAATAAGATCACCCTGCCCTCAGGCTTCACGGCAGCAAAGGCATTGACCAAGGACTTATGGCTCTGCACAAAGTCGGGTGCGTCTCCGGCAGAAGCAATGACCAGATCGGCACGCGCCTCAATGGGCACACAAAAGGTTTCTGCTGAAAGTCGGCAGGCGGCACGATGCGCCTCATCCAGTTCCCCTACAAACAGACCGCCTAGCGCGCCTGACCCCGTCAGCACCGTGTTGATGATGAAATCGGGCGGGGCCATACGCGCCGCTTCGAGCAGATCTTCCGCCACAGGATTCCCGTCCAAGGCAGCAATGCGCACACGAGGATCCAAACGCGCCTCCGTGGGGTGCAGGTTGAGCGCGTGATTATGGGCGATAGTCTGCGCTCCGGCTAGGCCGGGAACCAAGGCTTTTCTGCCCCCGCCGAAGCCCGCAAAATAATGAGGCACCACCGATCCCAGCAAAATGACATGTTCCCGTTCCATAACAGAGCGGTTCAGATAAACAGCTGTGCCGCGCCGGGTCTCTCCTAAAAATACCAAGGCCTTATCGTCACGCGCATCATGATTGATACACCTTTCATGAAAACGCCCGTAGACCTCCGCCCCTAAGATCAGACGCTGCTCTTCCCTGGTCGTCGGACGGTGTACACCCAAGGCAAAAAAGAAACTTATGTCTTCCTCGCGAATGCCGCAGTCCGCCAGCTGATCCAGCAATTCGGGCAACAGCACCGAAAGCTGCGCCTTTCTCGAAGCGTCAGGAACAACCAGCGCCACCCGCTCGCCGCGACGGAAAGACTGCAGCGCCGGGTGATCCATACCCAGGGGACGCCGGAGCGCGTCACGCAGTGCAGCGGCGGGATCATCAAGGGCCGCCAAGGGATTGGGCGTTAACCTATCCAAAAGCCGAAGCCAAGAACTTTGTTTCTCCAACAAAGCTTCCGGTGATGGGTACGGTCTATTCATGGCGTATTCCATACTTTCACAGCCCTGTGAAGCTTTTCTGCAACAGCCACCAATTCTTCCAACACCTGCGGCGACGTGGAAAAGTGCGGCAGCTCAGTTGCGGGATCATCCAAGAAGGCGTCTAAAAACTCAGGTAATGCCCTGTCGTGCCGCTGATAAAGCGCTTTCCAAAACTCGGCAAGTATTTTTTCATTGCGCAGCAGCGGAAAGTTTTCAGAATGCCACAACAAAGACTTCACCAAGGATGCCCGCTCCGATTCCGATAATTCATCCAAAAACTCTTCCACAAGCCCAAGGCTATCAACGAAAGCGTTGCTGACGCCCTCTCTTTCCACAGCGCATAGAAACAGCGATTCCATCAGGGACGGGCGAGCCTCATCGGCGGCGCGGCGGATCAGACGGGCACAACAAGACAAGGCATGTTCTTTATCCAATTGAACCGCATCGTCCGCCACGAGTTCCAAAATGGCATCCAACGCCCCCGGAATCTGTTCCGGCTGCCCATAAAGGGCGAGCATCGTCATGCACACCATAAGAGGATTCATCATTCCACGAACGGCTCCCTTTGTTTTTATGGAGGGCGTCGAGAAAGGCCGGGCAGACCACGGGATCACGGCATCTTGCCTATGGAGCAAAAAAAACAGACCTACAATTTTTTTCTCCCAGTGCGCATCCAATAAAAAATCCGTGTACAATTCGATCTTCTCTTCATCGGTCATTGCAGGATCCGCGACGACAAGAGCACGTAGACAGTCCCATATCCAATCGGAGGGAATCAACATGCCCTTATCAAAGGGGAAGGCCGTCATGAGCTGATCTTTGATCTTCTTTTCAGGCAGAAAGTTCATGGACGGAAAAAGACCTGTAGGATTCAGATCCTTGTCATCTCGGCTCAACAGCACAATGCCGGCGCTTCCTTGCGTGGGCATCCAAGCAGCGGTGCTGATCCCTTCTAAAATGACGCGGCGGTCTTTAACCGGCGGCACTGTCTCTCGGATTTCCATCACCCCATAATAAGGGTTCAACGGCGGCGGCGCGCCGTGTTGAATACGATTGATATCGGCCGGGCGCAAGGCGTGCTTTATATGCTGCACCTGCACGCGGGCGATGATCTCCGCGCCCGTCAAGGAAATGGCGGCGTCCTCGTCAATGCAGGGCAGTGCGCTGACGGGCAGCGCTGCTATAGACCAGCACAAAAGAGACGCACAAAGAAGAGGCGCCAAGCTCAGGGGGATCACCGCCCTATTGCGTTTCATCTGGTCAGAGCGATTCATCATTAAAAATCGATCCCTTCCTCATCAAGGCTTGGCGGATTTTGTTGGTTCAACATGAAAATGCGCCAAAGCAAAATAAAAATATAGAGGTCTGTAATCAGTAAAGGAATATCTAGTACAGTTTGGAAGAGCAGCTGCAGCTTAGTGTTGTCAAAGGAAATCAGAGCGCATTGCACCTCAATATCATGTTGAAACAACGCGATCACCAGCGCTAAACAGCTATACTTGAAATAGCGCAGCAGAGGACGCAGCGCCATGGGCAATTCCTGCCACCGCAGCGCGCCCCAATACATGATCCCGGCGCCGATGGGAAAAAAGAGGACGGCGCCCAAGATTTCCAAGATCTGAATTAAAACGATCGCTTCCTCTTGCTGTTCCATCTGCATGCGGAACTCAATATTCATCAATGTAACCAGCAAGAGATTCAAGATTAACCACGGCAAAAAAAATCGTGCAAGCCCATCACGCCACCCCTTGTATTTCCAGAGGGGACGGGCAACAGCCGCGCCTAGGGGTGCGAGAAAGAGCGCGTAAATCGCTGCATAGAGAACGGACACCAATAGATAGTTGAAAAACTCAAGCAACAATTCCATCAGGGAAGGGGCATAGGTTGAACCGGAAGAGAAATCCGTGTACGACCAACTAAGCCGATAGAGGAAGCGACAAATCAGCGTGCTGAGCAGAAAAGGAAGCCCCTGGAAACGATGCCTCCATAAATCGGAACCGGCAGCTTTCAACAGCATCTCCATGCGACAACGCTCCTTTCAACCCAAAACAATAGGACAAACACGGCGCGACGAACAACAGCATAGAACCTGTCTCATCGATCTACAATATAGCCTTCTTTTTCCAAAGCAGCCTTGATCTCGGCGCGGGTGAGCCCCTGATAGCGAAGCACATGATGCGGATCAATGGGCTGCACATGTTCACGCCATTGCCGGTGATGCTCAATTTCGGCAATCACCAAGGGATCCTCCGATTCAATAACATGATAGGTTCGTAATCGCAGCTGCTTCGCCATGCCGCACCAGTCGCGCAAGGTAATCAACACATTTTCGGGCAGCTCGCCGCGGTTATGATTCATTAAAAACGTGATGAACTGTTCCGCACTGTGTCCGCGCTGCATGGCCGCCAAAAAACTGTCTCGGTCAAGGCGGTACACCAACAAGGGATGGTCACTCACGCGAAGGGCAAAGGCGTCCAAGGGCGTCGTCAATAAAGGGTCAATATGCTGCACATCGGCAATAATTTCAAAATTGGGCTGCACAAGAATATCATTCGCCCACGACGGATACCGGGCGCATAGCTCCGCCGTAAAGCCGCCCGTCAACAAGGCATGACCAAGCTCCGTAATCTGAAAACAGGAACTACCCCCGTCATAACCGTGATTGATCACACCGAGCCATAAAAAACTCTCTTCCAGAATGCGGGAAAGCTTGATGTCGAACTGATTGTCGGCTGAGGAAAAACTATATTCATAGTGGGTGCCGGCCATTTTTAATGAGGGTAAAAAGGAACGGCCCGAAGCCTTGCGTGCATAGGCGATATACTCCCTAATGGAAAACCATGAGCCGCAGGGCAATTCATCCAGCATATTCTCCACAATCGTTTTCGCCGAAGCCGTATCTTTCCCGGACATAAGCCAATCAAAAACAAGTTTATGCCGATCCGGACGGCTCGCGTTTATCACCGAGTCCAGATCACCGACACGCAATTCATTATCGACGCGGACGATCCATTGCAAGCCTTCAGCCACCCATAAACAGGTATTGAGCGAAGGTTCTTCATCATTGGTACAAATCGATTCCAAGCGGCGGCGATCCTCCCGAAAAAGCTCGCCGTCGTTACGCAGACGAACAGGGCGAAACGCAATGGCAGCAGCCAGCCGGCAGATCGTCTCTGAAAAGGAAAGCTCTTGGGAAGAGATCGTATCCACGGCTGTACGCGCCTTCAACACCGTAAGGGATTCTTGGGCTTGCTGGTCTTTTTTTTGACGATAATAATCCCGTATCTCTTTTAGCAGCGCAACGGCACGTACCAAACGCTGTTCATTATCGAAGCGGAACAACTCGAAGCAGGTGCAGCCGTCAAACAGTTCCGTTAGGGCATTTTCTGTTTCGTACTCACTGTATCGGCTCTGCGTATACAGTTGGGAGATGGTTAGAATGCCGTCTTTCGATTGCCACAGAATATCGAAAATATCGCGGGCACGGGCGGAGAAATCGGCGCGCGCCATATAATGCACTACTGAATCGGGATGACGATAAAGGCGCTGCAGCACCTCTTCCACCAAATCCTTTTTGGAAAGATCGGCGTCCAGATCCAAGCGGCTTTCCAAATGCTGTAATTCGAGATCCGGCATGCTCCGCACGTGACGCCGAAAAGCGGACACATCGCCGTGGCTTTCAAGACCCTTCAAAATCCGCTTGACCACATCAAAGCCTTCCCGCACCAGTCGGATACGGGTTAGGTCTGTGTACAGCAGTTTCGGGTTCACGTCCACCAGATATTCTATTTCTTCGATAGAAAGTTCCAACTTTTTCGAGAGAAAACGGGGCGTCAATCCGCCGCGGCTGTTTTGGCTCAGCTCTTTGGAGATCAAAAAAGCGGCATGGCTCATCCCTTCAAGTGATGCCAATAAACTCGCACGATGCCGCATGATAAAACCGTCCTTATAGAAAGAGGAAAATAAAGAGAAAACAACCTATCATTATAGTAAACATTCGTATTTACAGGCAAATACAGACGGGCTCTATAACTGCAAGCCATGCCCTCATACGAAGGACAGATTTCGGACAGCAACGACCCCCGCCGCCTGTCCATCACCGCTCTTTATCTCTTTTGCCTTGAACCGCGCTTGTCCCTATAATAACCCGTACCGCTCTGTCCCACCCGTGACGGGCCGCGGCATGTAGAACCTGCAACAACGAAAGGGAGCCTCTGTCTATGACCGACAATCGTAAGGAACGACAACGTGCCGCGCTGCACAGCGCTATATGGAATATTGCCGACGATCTGCGGGGCAGCGTAGACGGCTGGGATTTCAAACAATATGTGCTGGGCATCTTGTTCTACCGCTACATTTCCGAAAATATCACCGCATTCATCAACAAAGATGAACACGAAGCGGGCGATCCTTCCTTTGACTATGCCGCCCTTTCCGACGAGAAAGCCGAAGAAGCACGGAAAGATTTGGTCGATACGAAAGGCTTTTTCATTCTGCCAAGCGCCTTATTCAAAAATGTCTGTATCAAAGCGACGGAAGATCCCCAATGGGCGGCAAACCACCTCAACGAAAGATTGGAAAGCATTTTTAAGGAGATCGAAGCCTCTGCCTTGGGCTCCCCCTCCGAAATCAACTTTAAAGGGCTATTCGACGACATCGACGTGAACAGCAAAAAATTAGGCAATAGCGTTGTCAGCCGCAACGGCCGGCTCGTGAAGCTGCTCAACGGTATTGGCTCCATAGAATTGGGCAATTTCCAAGAAAACTCCATTGACGCCTTCGGTGATGCCTATGAATATCTTATGTCCATGTATGCAAGCGCAGCGGGCAAATCAGGCGGCGAATACTACACGCCCCAAGAGGTTTCCGAGCTCTTGACACGGCTCACCCTCGTCGGAAAATCAAAAGTGAACAAGGTCTACGACCCCGCCTGCGGCTCCGGCTCACTGCTGCTGAACTTCGCCAAAATATTGGGAAAAGATAAAGTGCGCAACGGCTTCTTCGGTCAGGAAATCAACCTCACCACCTACAACCTATGCCGTATCAATATGTTTTTACATGACATCGATTACGATAAATTCGACATCGCCCATGGCGATACCCTCATCGACCCGGTCCACGATGAAGATGAACCCTTCGAAGCCATCGTTTCCAATCCGCCCTACTCCATCAAATGGGCAGGCGACAGCAATTCTCTCTTGATCAACGATCCCCGTTTCTCCCCTGCCGGTGTGCTCGCCCCCAAATCCAAAGCCGATCTTGCCTTTATCATGCATGCGCTGGCGTGGCTCGCCACCACAGGCACTGCCGCCATCGTATGCTTCCCCGGTATCCTCTACCGCAGCGGCGCTGAACAGAAAATTCGCAAATACCTCATCGACAATAACTTTGTAGACTGTGTCATCCAATTGCCCGACAACTTGTTTTACGGTACGTCCATTGCCACCTGTATTATGGTCTTGAAAAAAAGTAAAAAGGAAAACAACACCCTTTTCATCGATGGTTCTGCAGAATGCATCAAAGTTACCAATAACAATAAATTGACACCGAAAAATATTGAAAAACTCCTCAAACTTTATACAGAACGGAGCAATGTGGCGCACACCGTCCAAGTGGTGCCCAATCCCGACATTGCCAAAGAAGACTATAACCTTTCCGTCAGCACCTATGTAGAGCAGGAAGACACGCGAGAAAAAATCGATATTGCCGCCTTGAACGCTGAAATTAAAACCATCGCCGCAACGGTCAATCGCCTACGCAGCGACATTGATGCCATCATCGCTGAAATTGATCCATCCCCGGAAAGAAAGTGACACCATGACCGGTGACAAAAGACAATTAATGATAGTTGCCACAGAAAACGGCACTATGTCTTTAGATACCCATTTCGACGAAGAAACAGCTCGGCTGTCCATGGATCAAATGGCGCAATTGTACGAACGCGACAAATCTACCATTTCACGGCATATCAACACTGTATTTGATGAGGGGAGATTGTCGCGTGATTCAGTTGTTGCAAAACCAGCATGACGAGCAACTTTTTTTCTATAGTACAGAGATCAGGAATTGAAACGGATGGAAAGCGACTTCGACAAGCACATCAAAAAAATAAAACAAAGAGAGGAGCCCAACCATGACCTCAATGCTTAAACAACTCATAAAAAAACACTGCCCCCAAGGTGTGGAGTATGTCGCATTGGGGGAAATCGCTGTCAGAACGAAAGGCACGCCCATAACTGCAACACAAATGAAAGTTCTTAACAAACCGAATGGATCCGTAAAAATATTTGCGGGCGGCAAGACAGTAGCATATTTTGATTATGACGATTTACCCGAAAAAGATATCAATACATTCGCGTCGGTTATTGTCAAATCCCGAGGGGTAATCGAGTTCGAATATTATGATAAGCCCTTCAGCCATAAAAATGAAATGTGGGCGTATCACAGTGAACGAGAAGATGTTGATATTAAGTTTCTGTACTACTTCTTAAAAACCAAAGAAGATATACTGAGGAATAAAGCGACCAGCATGGGAGCCTTTCCGCAAATAGCCATACCTGATACCGAGAAACTAAAAATCCCGCTGCCGCCTATAACTGTTCAGCGCGAAATTGTCCGGATCTTGGACAGCTTCACGGCGCTTACAGCAGCGCTTACAACGGAGCATAGCGCAAGAAAAAAACAATATGAATATTACCGGGATCAGTTATTGGCTTTTGAGGAAAAGAAAACGTGAGCCCATGCGGTGTGGAGGTGATGAGGTGTCCTGTGGGGCAGTGGTCTGTTTTTCGACCCCGCAGCACAACACCTGTAGGGGCGAGATTTATCGCGCCCAAGACCCTCCGCCATCGCTTCATTGCAAACTCAAGGTTTCTTTAGCGTCCAGCGCGCGGGTACTCGAGCCAAGGCGCGTAACGCAGCGCCTCAATGATACAAACACCTCGGGCGCGATAAATCGCGCCCCTACACCGGAAGGTCTTGTGCGTCTCCGGTCCATCCCGTCCATCCCGTCCATTCCGTCCATCCGATCCAAACATCTCCCGCCCCGCAAAGCACAGAACCACGCAATCCTGGTCAAAGCCGCGCCGATTCCCAGGGTTTCGGTTGGGCACCCAATCTTGCGCGAAATTTCATTTCGCAGGATTCCGCAAGCGCATTGATCCTTCCCCCAAGACGTTGGCGTAGATCGATGCCGTGCTTCGCAGGGGCGGCGGCGGCGCTGCAATCCCTGCGTCTTGCATTATGTTTTGGGGTTCCGCAACACCTCACCCCCACGCTTCGACGCAACACCTGTAGGGGCGAGATTTATCGCGCCCAAGAACCTCCACTACCACTTCATTGCAGACTCAAGGTTTCTTTAGCGTCCAACGTGGGTACTCAAGCAAGGCGCGTAACGCAGCGCCTCAATGATACAAACACCTCGGGCGCGATGAATCGCGCCCCTACACCGGAAGGCTTTGTACGTCTCAAGTCCATCCCGTCCATCCTGTCCATCCGGTCAATCCCGTCCATCCGGTCCATCCCGTCCATCCTGTCCAAACATTTCCGCCCGCAAAGCACAGGACCGCCAAATCCCTGACCAAAGCCGCGCCGATTCCCAGGGTTTCGGCTGGGCACCCGATCTTGCGCGAAATTTCATTTCGCAGAGATCCGCAAGCGCATCGGTCGTTCCCCAAAGACGTTGGCGTAGATCGATGGCGTGCATCGCAGGGGGCGGCGGCGGCGCTGCAATCCCTGCGTCTTGCATTATGTTTTGGGGTTCCGCAACACCTCACCCCCACGCTTCGACG
>Ga0265293_10000465_pt1 | contig 97215 bp, 74 predicted proteins | sample Munlanlewell138R_FD_192505 | JGI IMG/M metagenome (GOLD analysis project Ga0265293, IMG submission 192505) | Leachate microbial communities from a municipal landfill in Southern Ontario, Canada - Leachate well 138R | ecosystem: Engineered > Solid waste > Landfill > Unclassified | place: Canada... | reverse complement strand
CGCCTGTACACCGGTCACCTCGGCACCGTCCGCGCCTTCGGTGTCGGCCACATCCTCATCACCGGCGTCGTCCGCGCCCAGCACGTTGCCGCTCACGGTGTTCGGGTCCGCGTCCTCGGTGATCTCGTTGGCGTCGTCGCGCGCCGTCGGCACATCATCGATGATCTTGATCGTCAGCGTCTGGCCATCGCTGTCGTCGTCCCGGTCCTTGGCCGTGATGGTGAACACATCGCTGGTGTCGTCGCCAGCAACCGACGGCGCATTGATCAGCGTGTAGATGTAGTCGATGGTGATAAGGCCCGTTGCCGGATCCTGGCTGTAACCGTTCAGTTCCAGCTCGCCGTACTGCGTCACGATCGTTTGCGATGTGCCCGACAGCGCTTCGATCTGTGCCTTGGTCAGCGTGGCGGTCTGGTCATCGCCATTCGCATCCTTGTAGCCGATGACGACGGCATCATTCTCATCCAGCCCATCCAGTGCGGAGATGGTGAAGCTCGACTCCACCTTGGTGTCGTCCTCGTCGGGGGCCGAGCCATCCGCCAGGCCACTCTCGAACACCACATGGTCGTTGATGTTGCCCTGCTCCGGTTGCTGCGGATGATCCACCGGCACGTCGACGATCACTTCGTCGTCGGCGCCCTGAATACGAATGGTCAGAATGGCGGTATCGATATCACCGTCCGCATCCTGCATGGTGTAGTGCAGATCGAAGGTCAGCAGGTCGCCGGCATTCAGTCCCTGGGTGGCGAGGCTTTCGTTGTCGAGAACGAATTCCCAGGTGCCGTCGGGATTGAGTGTCAGTTCGCCGTACTTGGCGAGTTCGGCAAGGGTGCCGGTGTTATCTTCCGCGTCTGTTGTCCAACCGACCAGGGTGTGAGGCGCATCGAAGGCCGTGTCGTTTTCCAGCACGTTGCCGCCGAGAGGCTCTTGTTGCACGTCTTCCGTCAAGGTACCGCCATCGTCATCGACAGCCACCGGCACCGTATCGGTAATCAGGATATCCAGCGAGCTGGTAACCACCTGGCCGTTGTTGTCGGTGAGGACGATGGGGTATTCGTCGATGACGTTTTCATCGTTCTGGTTATTGTCGTGCGGCTGGGGATCGCCACTCACCACGTAGCTGTAACCCACTTCGCCGGTGGCGGGGTTGTAGCTGGTGATGGTGAGGGTGCCCTTGTCGGTGGGCGGCAGCGTGATGCCGGTGCCGATGTTGCCGAGATCGACCACATGACCGCCGATGGTGACGGTGCGGATACCGGCCTCGGACTGGATGTTGATGGTGCCGGTGACGGGCTGTTCGGCATCTTCGGAGATACTGGCGTGGCCAGGCGTGACGCCAGTGTTGTTGTCCGGCACGTCGATCACTGGAGGCGCGTCGGTGCGGCCGTGGATGGTGATGACGACCCTGGCCTCGGCGTAGTCACCATCCGCATCCTTGACGCGGTAGGTGAAGGTTTCGGTAAGGGTCTGGCCTGTGTTGAGGGCATTCACCGCCGGGTGCTCGTTGTTGAGCACATAGGTGTAGGTGCCATCGGGGTTGGCGGTGAAGGTGCCGTACTGGGCTGCGGTGCTGCCGGTCCAGGTGTCGAACGCGACGGGGCCGTCGAAGGCGCTGTCGTTGGTCAGGGTCTGGCCGCTGATGGTGTAGCTGCCGCTGTCTTCGCTGATGCTGTGGAATTCGTCGTTGGCCACCGGCTCGGTGTCGGTGATCAGGATGTCGAGGCCGCCGGTGCTGGTCTGGCCGTTGTTGTCGGTGACGATGATGGGGAATTTGTCGATGACGGTGTCGTCGCCAGCGCTGTGGTCCTGCGCGCCGTCAACGCTGTATTCGAAGATGACGGTGCCGGTTTCCGGGTCGTAGCCGGTGAGTTTGAGCTTGCCCTTGTCGGTATCGATGGTGACGGGGCTGTTACCCAGGTTGTTGAGTTGCTCGGGCGTGAGGATGGTGGTGCCGACGGTGACGGTGTCGATGCCCGCCTCGCTGGTGACGGTGAATTCGCCGCTGATGGGGCCGGTGGCGTCTTCGGGGATGCTGTAGTGGCCGGGCACGACGCCGGGCTGGCCGGGGTCGGTCCCCGGGCCGCCGGTGCCGGGCTCATCATTGTCATCGGGCACTTCCACCACGGGCGGCTTGTCGGTGCGGCCGTGGATGACGATCACCACCTGGGCTTCGGCGACGTCGCCATCCGCATCGACGATGCGGTAGGTGAAGATCTCCGTCAGGGTATCGCCGTCGTCGAGGGCATTGACCGCCGGGTGCTCGTTGTTGAGCACATAGGTGTAGGTGCCATCGGGATTGGCGGTGAAGCTGCCGTACCGGGCGGCGGTGCTGCCGGTCCAGGTGTCGAAGGCGACGGGGCCATCGAAGGCGCTGTCGTTGGTCAGGGTGTTGCCGCTGACACTGTAGTTGCCGCTGTCTTCACTGATGCTGTGGAATTCGTCATTGGCCTCGGGCACGGTGTCGGTGATCAGGATTTCCAGTTCACCGCTGGTGGTGCGCCCGGTTCTGTCGGTGATGGTAACGTCGATGGTGTCGATGACGTTGTCATCGGTCGGGTTGTGATCGTGGGGCTGGCCGCTGACGCGGTATTCCCAGGTGACGGTTTTGCCGTCGAAACCGGTCAGGGTCAGGGTTCCGCCCAGTTCGGTGGGGATGGTGACCGGCGTGGTGACCAGGTTGTTGAGCTGTTCCAGGGTGACGGTGACGTTTTCGATGGTGATGTCGCGAACACCGGCGGGCGCATCGATGTCGAAGCTGCCGGTGACGGGTGCGGTGGCGTCTTCGCGGATGGAAACATGGCCGGGCACGATCTGGCCAGGCGCGTCGTTGGTGTCGGGAATGTCCACGGTTGGCGCGGGGGGAAGCTCGCGATAGGCATCCGACGCGAAGGTGCGTACGTATTTTTCGGGGAATTCCAGATCGGGGTCGATGCCCGCTTCCGGCACCATGCGGCCCACGTCGTTTGCGATGAATGCGGGGTCTTGCAGTGACTCGCTGCTGACGCTGGAACCTTTCGGCTGTTCGCGCTGCTCGGCAGCTTCCCTGGCCGCCTCGCGCTCTTGTTCCCGTTCCTGCGCCGCCTGGTCGGCGGCGCCGCGCTGTGCGAGCGTAGTGGGCAGCGTTGCCAGCAGTTGCTGAACGACAGGATCGGCGCCATCCGCCAGTGGCAGGCCCTCTACCTCGGAACGAGCGATCTGATAATCGGTGCCATTGGGCAGCCTGCGCAGTGTGCCGTCAGGCATGAGCAGATAATGATTGCCGCTCTCGGGCACTGACACCAGATCACCCTGGCGCACCCCCGCGCCCGCGGTGAACGCCTGGCTGTTGCCATCTGCATCGTGGCCTTCGAGTCGCTCCGCATCGGTGACCAGAATGGCCACCGCATCGGCGGCGTTTTCCAGTGCTTGCGCCAAAACCTGCTCAGATACCTGCTCGTTCATAATTTTCACCTGCGTCTATCGCAATGCCCTCGTCCGGAGGGCATGGAATATTGTCAGCCCGGCTGTTGATTCAGTGCCGGATCACATGCATTCGGTCAGTTCGGGATCGGAGTTCGGGCGATTCGTGAATCGCCCCTACAGTTCGGCGCCCACCGCTCCGAGAAGAGCACCCATGGCCTGGAACACCCGGTATTCGTTGTAAATCAGGTCATGCCTGGCGGCGATCAGGGTCTGCCGCGCGCCGACGCTCTCGTTCTCGGTGTTGAGAAGGTCTAGCAGGGTGCGGCGACCGAGGTCGTACTGATTGAAATAGGCAGAGCGCGTCGCGGAGGAATCGCGCACGTGTGATTCGAGGCTGGGAATCTGCTCTTGCAGGGTTTCCAGGGCGATCCAGGCGAGACGTACCTCCTGTTCCACCTGGCGGCGGGCGTTGTTGCGGATTTCCCGCGCCTTTTCAACGAGGTGCGCAAACTGCTGCTTGCGTGCGGCATCGGAGCCGCCGTTGTAGAGGTTGTAACGCATTCTCAGCATAACTTGCAGATCGTCCACTTCCCCATCGACGCCGTCGATGTTGCGGTCGAGAGACTTTTCCACATCTACCGAAAGGTGCGGATAGAAGGGATTTTTGGTGCGCTCGTACTGGCGGCTCACCGCGTCCACATCGGCGGCGGCAACACGCATGATCGGGTGGCTCTCCACGGCGCGGGCCACGGCTTCTTCGACACCGGCGGGCAGTTGACCGGCACGACCGGGCAGGGTCAGGGATTTTTCCGCCGGGAAGCGGCCCACCAGGCGCTGGAAGTCGATGCGCGCATCGACGAGGTTCGCCTGGGCGTTGAAGAAATTGGTACGCGCCAGAGCCAGGCGGCCCGCGATCTGGTCGAAGTCGGCGCGGCTGCCGGTGCCGGAGTCGAAGCGCTGCTTCATCTTGTCGTAAATGTCCTGGTGAAACGCCAGGGTATCGCGCGCCAGATCGAGGGTTTCCTCGCGCTTGAGCACATCCAGATAGGCCTGGATGGTGTCGAGGGTCAGCTGCTCCGCCACCGCACTGACGCGGTGAATCGCACTTTGCTCACGGGCTTTCTGGTTCTGATAGTCATTCCAGGTATCGAAGCCGTCGAACACCATCTGGCGCACCGTCAGTGAAGCTTCGCTTCTCTCCATGTCGGTGCGGCTGCGCAGATTGCCGGCGGGATCATATTCCTGGTGGCCATAGCCGGCATGCAGATCCACGTCGGGCAGAAAGCCGCCTTTGGCGCCGCGCACTTCGCGATTGCGAGCATCGGCCTCGCGCTATTCCAGCAGCAATTGCGGATTGCTGGCAAGGGTTTCGGAGATGGCTTCAGACAGCGGGATTGCGTGCGCGGCGGTGCTCGCCAAACCGGAAAATAGAACGCCACAGATCGCCTGCTTCAGAACGGAGTGCCGATTTTTCATGGGATTGTATTCCTTGTTCAAAATTTTTGGTTCGTGGTTCAGGTACGTCGCCGCAACGGTGCCGTTGCGAATCAAAGTACGTTTGGCACCGAAAATGGCGCGTAAACATCGCCACAGCGCTCGTAGAGCACTGCTAACGCGGCAATTTTTTGGAGGGAAACGAGACACAGGGAGGGTGCGAACAGCGAGGAAGAACTGCATTTGTCATACATGTTTTAAGGGCAGTGGCCAAATCAATTTGGCCTGCCTCCTTGCTATCGAGCCGGAAAATGCCCGGCGTGCACCATACAACCACTCTTACCGGTCACATCATGGTACTCGTCTACCCGTGGCCTCCTTGCCTGTCTCACATGCACTACAAATCAGTGATGACGCCTTATTCTGACCAATCCCGAAAAACGGCTTGACTGGAGATAAAGAACTCCGCCAAGCAGAATAAGGCAGCCACATAATAACAATAAAATCCTAATAAACAACACTCTAAATTAGCATTCGCCAAGAAATTGTGCCGAGCAGCATTCCATTTACGAAGAAAAGAATGCCTGCCGCATAAAAAGAAGCAAAGAAAGACAAAAAGGCGGAATCGACGGCCAGAAAAGCTCTACCCACCCTACGGGAACGGGTTGTGGACGGGATCGACAACCCAACCTGGCGGAGGCGTAGGGTGTACAGCGCTCTTCTGTCCACCAAGATGACGAGGAATATCCCGGTGTCTAATGGTGGGCAGAAAGGCGCTGCCCACCCTACGCAGGCAGTCAGAGTCCGTTGTGACGTGATCGACAACCCAACCCGGCGGCGGCGTAGGGTGGACAGCGCTCTTCTGTCCACCAAGATGACGAGGAATATCCCGGTGTCTAATGGTGGGCAGGAAAGCGTTGCCCACCCTACGGAGGCAGTCAGAAGCCGATTGTGACGTGATCGACAACCCAACCCGACGGACGCGTAGGGTGGACAGCGCTCTTCTGTCCACCAAGGTGATGAGGAATAACCCGGAGTCTAATGGTTGGCAGAAAGGCGTTACCCACCCTACGGAGGCGATCAGAAGGCATCTTCTGGCCACCAGAATCCGAACTATCGTTCGCGGAAAGCCAATTCCTTGGTTTTGGTGATCGGCTTCAGCAGATAGCCCATGATGGTCTTGCGGCCCGTGAGGATGTCCACCTGCACCGCCATGCCGGGAATGATGGGCAGCGGCTCTTCGCCCTTGCCGAGGTGGCTGCTGTCCGTCACCAGGCGCACCTGGTAGTAGCTCACACCTTCTTCATCGACCATGGTATCGGGGCTGATGTGCACGACTTTGGCGGGCAGTCCGCCGTGGATGGAGAAATCGTAGGCGGTGAACTTGACGGTCGCCATCTGGCCGGGATGGATGAAGGCGATGTCTACCGGCGATATTTTTGCGTCCAGCACCAGCGAATCGTCGATGGGCACGATTTCCACCAGATCCATGCCCGGCTGAATGACGCCGCCCAGCGTCTTCACCTTGATCTGCTTCACCGTGCCGCGCACGGGGGAGCGCACAATCGTGCGCTGAACCCGGTCGGCATAGGCCTGATTGCTCTCCTGCAAGCGGCCCAGCTCGGAGGTGACGTCGTTGAGATCGCGGCGCGCTTCACTGGTAAAGGTCTGCACCAGGGTGTCGGCATTTTGCTGTGCTTCCAGGTGTTCTGATTCCAGTTGCGGCACCGCGAGCTTGGCACGCTCGAGCTCACCGCGCAGGTCGTTGACCTGACGTTCGAGGCGCAACAGCTCCACCGGCGAAATTGCGCCGGAATCGACCATCGGACGGGTGATGTCCAGTTCTTTCTTCAGCAGCTGAAAGCTGCTCGCCACACTGTCACGGTTGACGATCGCCGCGGACAGCTCCTGGAATTTCTGGTCGACCCTCTGCTGCAATGCGGCGCTGCGCAGTTCGAATTCGAGGCGGCGCGACACGAACAGCTGGCGCTCCTGTTCCGCGATGACGGCATCGAGCTCCACGCCCAGTTGCGCCAGAACATCGTCGAATTCCACCCCCGTGGACTCGGCTTGCAAACGCGCAGCCTTGGCCTGGAGCTGGCTGATTTGCAGGCTCTGCTCGCGATGGCTCGACGACAGCAGCGTGTCGTCGATATGCAGGACGGGCTGATCCTTGTTGACCAGATCGCCCTCCTCCACCAGCAGTTTGGCGAGAATGCCGCCCTCGAGATTCTGCACCACCTGAACATTGGACGACGGCACCACCTTGCCCTGGCCCCGGGTGATTTCGTCCACCTTGGCGATACTGGCCCACAGCACCATGATCACCACGAACAGGCACACCACCCACAACATGATGCGGCTGAGTCCTGGCAGCTGCTGCAACATGGCCTCGGATGAGTAGGACATGTATTTGAGTTCAGTAGGGTCCGTGTGGGTAAAGTGATCGCGCAACCTGCGCATGACATTATCGTTGGCGCGCATCTCAGACAGCCCCCCTGACCGCACCGCTTCGCAGCGCCTCGAGCACCTCGGATTTTGCGCCGTCGGCGATTACCTGACCCCGGTCCATCACGATGAGGCGATCCACCAGTTCGAGCATCGACATCTTGTGAGTGATCAACAACAGGGTCTTGTCGCTGGCGAACCCCTGCAGCTGTTGTCTGACACGGGCTTCCGAACCCTGGTCCATGGCAGAAGTGGGCTCGTCCAGTATCAGGATGGGCGGTTCCCGCAGAAACGCGCGCGCCAGCGACACCGCCTGGCGTTGCCCGCCCGACAGGGTGTCGCCGCGCTCGCCCACCGGCATGTTGAAGCCCAGGGGATGCTCGTTGACCATATCCATGATGCCCGCTTGCTGGGCACTGGCGATCAAGGCCTCGTCACTGACGCCGTCAAGCCCCAGGGTGATGTTGTCGCGCAGTGTGCCCTGAAACAGCATGACATCCTGCGCCACATAGCCCACCTTGGCGCGCAGGTCCGCCGGATCCAGTTGTTGCAGGTCGATGCCATCGAGCAGAATCGTGCCCTGCTGAGGGTCATACAGGCGCAGCATGAGGCGCGCCAGGGTGGACTTCCCCGAACCGAGGCGGCCGATGATGCCGACCTTCTCACCCGCGCGGATGGCGAAACTCACGCCATCGAGAACGGCGGGGCTCTGCTCGCCATAGGTAAAGGCGACCTGCTTGATGTCGATGTCGCCCTTGAAATCCAGCTTGTGCAGGTAGCGCTTGCCCTGCTCCCGCTCGGAGGGAAAATTCATGATTTCGGTGAGCGAGTTCAACGATACCTGGGCGTGGTCGTAGTTGGTGATGAGCGACGCCACCTGCCCCAGCGGCGCCATGACTCTGCCATGCAGCATGACACAGGCGATCAATCCGCCCATGGTGAGCGCCTGGTCGCCGATCATGTAGGCGCCCCACACCACCATCAGCACCATGGTGATCTGCTGCAGCCATTGCACGCCATAAAGCGTCGAGTTGGAAATGCGCCGCCCCTGAAGCCCCCATTGCGCCGTGTAACCCACCGCTTGTTCCCAGTCGCGCTGGGTGCGACCTTCAGCACCGAGAAACTTGATGGTCTCCAGCGCCATCACGCTTTCCACCAGGGTGGCATTTTTCTTGGTGGCGGCGGCCATGATCTTTTCCGTGATCGGGCGCAACCGGCGCTGCGCCCTGAATCCCAGGAATACCGCCACGGGAATCGCCAGGATCGGCACCGCCACCAGCCATCCGGCCAGCCAGCCGATCAGCACCAGAAAAATCACCATGAACGGCAGGTCGACGATGGTCAGAATACAGCTCGACGTAATGAACCCGCGGATGGACTCGAAATCCTGGAGGCGGTTGGTGAAAGCACCCACCGAACCGGGGCGGAATTGCATTTTCAGGCCCATGACTTTTTCGAACAGCATGGACGACAGAATCACATCCGAACGCTTGGCCGCCATCTCGACAAAATAGCTGCGCAAGGTCTTGAGCACCATATCGAACAGGTACACGATGAGCACGCCGATGGCCAGCGCCCACAGGGTTTCCACCGCATTGTTGGGAACCACCCGATCGTAGACGTTCATCACGAACAGGGGTTGGGCCAAGGCGAACAGATTGATGAAGAACGATGCGATCAGCACGTCCCTATAGATAGGCATCGAGCTTTTGATCACGCCCCAGAACCAGTGCTGACCGCCCTCACGGGGAAGGCCCGCAGCGCGGCGGTCGAACTGCTGCATGGGACGCAGGTAATAGACCTCGCCGCTGAGCCGTTTTTGCAGGACGTCGATATCCAGCTGGCGACTCAGTCTGTCGACGGGCGACATCAGCACCGCAAAGCCCAATGCCGGATCGATATCGGTGAGCACACCGTAGCCGCCGTCACGAAAACAGATGATGGCGGGCAACACGTCGCGTGGGATATCCGCCAACGGGCGCTGCACCAGGCGCGCAGCCAGGCCGGCGCGGTTGGCGGCACGCAGGAAAAGCGCTGGCGTCAGTGCCCCACCTTCCAGGGGCAGCCCCGCCACGATGGCGGGCTCGGAGGCGGGGCAGCCCTCCAGTTCGGCCACCAGCAGCAAACACTGGAGCAAGCCAGCGGCGGCGTCCCCGGCAATCTCTGGCGTGTCGCCAGCTTTACTGAATTCTGAACTCCCCATACGGAGCCTTTCCTCATCGTCTTGGGCATCTGGGAAATTTCCGGCCCCAACCCAGGAAGTGCGCACCTTACTGAAAATATGCCCACTTGCACAGGTGGCGAGGTTGCAATGACAGAGAATGGGGCGATTCGTGAATCGCCCCTACGAAGGTTCGAACGATAACCACCAACCCGCAGGGGCAATTCACGAATCGCCCCCACGAAAGTTCGGGCCCTGTGTCCTGGCAGCAACGATGACCATCAACCCGCAGGGGCAATTCACGAATCGCCCGCACCAAGGTTCGGGCCCTGTGCCCTGGCGGCAACGATGACCACCAACCCGTAGGCGCGATTCACGAATCGCCCGCACCAAAGTTCGAGCCCTGTGCCCTGGCGGCAACGATGACCATCAACCCGCAGGGGCAATTCACGAATCGTCCGCACCAAGGTTCGGGCCCTGTGCCCTGGCGGCAACGATGACCACCAACCCGTAGGCGCGATTCCCGAATCGCCCCCACGAAAGTTCGAGCCCTGCGCCCTGGCGGCAACGATCACCATCAACCCGCAGGGGCGATTCACGAATCGCCCCCACGAAAGTTCGAGCCCCGTGCCCTGGCGGCAACGATCACCACCAACCCGTAGGGGCAATTCACGAATCGTCCGCACCAAGGTTCGGGCCCTGTGCCCTGGCCACAACGATGACCACCAACCCGCAGGGGCAATTCACGAATTGCCCGCACCATGGTTATGCCGCCGGCCACAGCAGGCGCTGGGCGTGCCGCGCCGCGACCCATTCTTCGTTGGTGGGCTCTACGCCGACCTGTACGATGCTGTCGGGGGTCGAGATCAGGGGTGCGTTTTCACCATTGGCGGCCGCGTCGAGGCGTACGCCAAGGAACGCCAGCGCACTGCATACCCGCTCGCGCACGAATGCACAGTGTTCACCCACCCCCGCGGTGAACACGAGCAGGTCGAGCCCGCCGAGCACGGCGGTCATCGCGCCGATCTCCGAGACGATGCGGCGCACGTAAAGATCGAGAGCCAGTCGTGCCCGCCTTCCTGTTTCGCCACTGTCGTTTTCGTGTTGCACGATAACGCGCGGCTCCGGCGAGATGCCGGAAATGCCCAGCAACCCCGAGCTGTGATAAAGAATACGGCCCACCTCTTCCAGTGTCAGTTTCTCGATTTCCATCAGGTACAGAACCGCACCCGGATCGAGTGCTCCCGTGCGGGTGCCCATCATGAGGCCGTCGAGCGCGGAGAATCCCATGGTGGTCGATACGCTCTTGAGGTCCTGCATCGCGCACAGGCTGGCACCGCTGCCAAGGTGTGCCACGATGGTACGCCCGCGCGCGCCGTCGCCGTAGCGCTCGGCCAGCGCAGTGGTCATGTATTCGTATGACAGGCCATGGAAGCCGTAGCGCCGCAGCCCTCTCTCCCAGGCGTCATAGGGCAGCGGCAGAATCTGCTCGACCTCGGGCATGGTGCTGTGAAAGCCGGTGTCGAAACAGGCTACCTGTGGCAATTCCGGGTACTCGCGCAACAGCATGTCGATGGCATCCAGCGCATAGGGCTGGTGCAGCGGCGCCAGGGGAATGCAACTGTCGAGATAGGTCAGCACATTGTCATCGATGCGCACCGGCTCGAAGTAGCAACTGCCGCCGTGCACCACACGATGCACCACGGCGGCGATGCGGCGCCCGTCAAGGCGTGCGGCGATGCGCTCACGGATCACCGCCACCGCATCGCGGTACGGGTGCGCGGTGCCGAGCGCAATGGCAAAGGGCGCCACGCCGGTTTCGCCGAAATCGGGCGCCGGCCCGCCAATGCCCTGCACCTTGCCATGCCACAACGGCTTGCGCGCGGGGGGAGTCTCACCGGCATCGAACACCGCGAATTTGATACTCGACGAGCCACAGTTGAGTACCACGATCACATCTTTGCGTTTTATTTCGACAGTCATTACTCATCCAATTGTCATATGCACACCGTAGGGGCAATTCATGAATTGCCCCTACACACACAGGAAAAACGAATTGCCCCTACGCGCATGGGAAAACCGCGTTTACGCGCACAGGAAAACCAAGTTAAGGCATCAGTAGATATTCAAAGGCACCCCTTTTCCGGTTTCGTGCCAGAAACCCGGTGTGGCAAGAATCGCCTTGAGCGTGGTGAGGGCCCGCTCCAGGTTGTCCGTTCTGTTGTCTTTCGAGCTGACGACGTAGATCGGGTAGCTGAATTCAGGCGCCGACTGCACCAGCTCTACCAGCCCCTCGTCCAGATACGGTTGTACCACACGCGTGCGGAAATAACCGCGTCCGCCGTGCTGAAGCAGATATTGCAGGGCCAGCGGCCCGAGATCGACGCTGAGCGCGGCGCGCGCCAGTTCGGGATAGGCGGCATCGTGCTGGCGACAGAAGTGCTCGCCCCAATCCACGTATACATAGGGCTCTTGCGCCTTGCTCGAGCGCACCATGATCAGCTTTTCTTCAAGCAGTTGCTCGACATTCATGCCCACCCAGTAGTCCGGCTGGTGCACCAGCGCCACATCGAGGACGCCTTGCTGCAATTTTTCGTGCAGGGAATGGCGCTCGCCAACTTCGACGCGCACCGCGATCAACGGCTGCTGCCGTTTTATTTCGGCGAGCCAGCTCAGCAACAGCGGGTTCCACAGGCTCATCTCGCCACCCAGTGTCAACAGGCTGCGGGTTCCGCCGGGCAGCGGCAGCTCGCGCCGCGCCGCTTCCCAGGTGCGCACCAGCTGGCTGGCGTGGGAAACAAAGCGTTCGCCATCGGGCGTGAGTCGCGCGCCGGACCTGTTGCGCACGAACAACCGGCAGCCCAGTTGCGCCTCGAGGTTGCGGATACGCGCCGTCACCGTGGTTTGCGTGACGTGCAGACGTTCGGCCGCGGCGATGAAACTGCCGGTGCGGACAATCTCGAGAAAGGAGCGCGCCAGATCGATATCCATTACATAAAAGCCCGTTGATACTGCATATATCAAAATCTTTGAACTTATTTGCGATTATATTTCATTATCCCCTCCACAACCCCCTTGGCATACTGGGCTGCCCGAATCACGCAAAAGCCCCCCATGTCATCCCAGACACCTACGGACCTTTTCTCATCGCAGCAGTGGAGCCAGCTCCACGCGCTCATCGATGGACTGGAACCGCACCAAGCCCTCTGGCTCAGCGGCTACCTTGCCGCGCGCAGCCTCGGCCAGTCCGCGCCAGCGCCAGTCGGCAGCAGCGCTGCTGCCAAGGACAAGATATCCATTGCCTTTGGCACCGAAACCGGCAACTGCCGCCGCCTCGCGGAAGACCTGGCCAAGCGTTGCGGCCAGGCCGGCATCGCCAGCGAAGTCATCGATCTGGCGCAGCTGCGGGTTCGCCGCCTGGGCAAGATGAGCCATATCATCGTCATCACGGCGACCCACGGCGACGGCGAACCGCCAGAGCCCGCCACCCCCTTCTACGAAGAGTTGCTGGGCGATGGCGCGCCGGCTTTGAAAGGCATCAAATTCGCCGTTCTCTCCCTCGGCGACAGCAGTTACGAGCAATTTTGCGTGACTGGCCAGGCCATCGACGCACGCCTGGAAGCCTTGGGTGGCGAGCGTCTGATTGCGCGCCAGGATTGCGACGTCGATTTCGAGAAGCCCGCCGCCGCCTGGATGGAAGAACTGGTCGCCGCGCTGCCCAGCAGTTCACAGCAGGCGGCCATACCGGCTCCCGTCAGCGTTCCCCAGGACACCGCCAGCCCCTACAGCAAGGACAATCCGGTTCTCGCCCAGGTACTGGTCAACCAGAATCTCAGCCACCCCGGGCGGCGCCTGCCCGTGCATCATCTGGAGCTGGCAGTGGACACTGCCGAGTTGGGTCTCGTTCCCGGCGATGCCGTGGGCATTCTCGCCGAGAATCCGCCGCAGTTGGTGTCGATGGTGCTGGACGCCACCAACCTGTCCGGCGAACAGCCGGTGACACTCGCCGGGCAGGCCATGCCGCTGGTACAGGCGCTGCGCATGCACTGCGACCTGACCATCCCCGGCAAGGGCTTTCTCGAACTCTGGGCGGCGCTGAGCGGCGATACCAAATTGCACGGTCTGGTCAAGGCCGAACTCAGGGTACAGCGAGAATTCCTGCGCAATCATCAGGTTCGCGACATCATCCACAGCGCGCCGGCCCATCCCGACGCCCAGGCGCTGGTGGATGCCCTGCGCCCCTTGCAGCCGCGCCTCTACGACGTGGCGAATTGTCTCGAAACCCTGCCCGATGAACTCCACCTGACGGTCAAGGCCTACGAGTATCCCTTCGCGGGGCGGATCGAGAGCGGCGTTGCCACCCAGTACCTGCTGGAGCTCGACACCGACACCAGTGTACCCCTGTACCCTCACAAAAACCCGCGTTTCCATTTGCCCGATGCGGCGGCTGCCCCCGTGATTCTGGTGGCGGAAGGCACTGGCATTGCGCCGTATCGGGCCTTTTTACAGACACTGGCGCAGCGGGCGGAGGCTCCGCCCTGCTGGCTGGTATTTGCGGAAGAGACCTTCGAGGACGACTTCCTCTATCAGGTCGACATCCAGCAGGCGGTGACAGACGGCGTGCTCACCCACGTGGACAGCGTTTTCTACCACGATCAGCCGGAAGCCACGCTGGCGCAGCCCTTGCTCGCCCACAGCGAACGCCTCCTGTCGTGGCTGGACCAGGGCGCCCATGTCTATCTGTGCGGCGACAAGGAAAGCCTCGACGCCTGTGAAGCCAGCTTGAAACACCATGTGGACGAGCGCCTCGGCGATGGACGCTGGAAGCGTCTGTCCGGCGACAAGCGCATCCACCGCAATTTGTACTAGGAGGGTCGTCATGATCGATCGCAGCATGGACATCAGCCAGCCCGTTGACAGCCTCCACAGCAACGAGCAACTCAAGGCGCGCAGCCGCCACTTGCGCGGCACCATCGCCGAAGGCCTCGAAGACCGCCTGACCGGCGCCGTACCGGGGGATGATCCCCTGTTGATGAAGTTCCACGGCATCTACCAGCAGGATGATCGCGACCTGCGCAGTGATCGCCGCCGCCGCCACCTGGAGCCACTGCATCAGTTCATGGTGCGCATGCGTATCCCTGGCGGGCGCCTGTCGACCCGCCAGTGGCACGGCATCGACGCCCTGGCGCAGCGCTACGCGGAGCGGGGCATTCGCATCACCACCCGGCAAACCATTCAGCTCCACGGGGTGCGCAAGCACCAGTTGCGCCCGCTCATGTGCGGTATCCGCGAATTGGGGCTCGATACCGTCGCCGCCTGCGGCGACGACAGCCGCGGCGTGGTGTGTGGCGCCAACCCCCATCTGTCGCAGGTCCACCGCCGCGTCGCGGAACTGGCGCGCGCCACCAGCGACCTGCTCATTCCCAAGACCGGCGCCTACCGGGAAATCTGGTACCAGGAAGACGCCCCACCCTCCGCGGCGGAAGAACCCGTCTACGGCGATCTCTACCTGCCGCGCAAGTTCAAGGTGGGGTACGCCATCCCGCCGGTGAATGACATCGATGTCTACGGCCAGGATCTGGGCTACACCGCCGTGGTGGAAAATGGCGAGCTCGTCGGCTTCAACGTTTGCGTCGGCGGCGGCATGGGCCAGTTGGACACCCGCGACGACAGCTATCCACGCCTTGCCGAAGAAGTCGGCTTCGTGGGCGCCGACGAGGCCCCGGCGCTGGCGGAAATCATCATGGGCATCCAGCGGGATTACGGTGACCGCAAGGACCGCCACCGCGCGCGTTTCAAGTACACCCTCGACCGCCTCGGTAACGACTGGTTCCTCGCGGAGCTGGCGGCGCGCCGCGGCGAGCCCCTGGCGCCCGCGCGGGAGGCGGTGTTCACCCAGAACGGTGATGAATTCGGCTGGCTGCGCGGCGACAACGGCCTGTGGCACACCACCCTCTACATCGAGAGCGGTCGCGTCGATGGCGCCCTGCAATCGCAACTCGGCGCCTTCTTCCAGCAGTACGGCGGCGATATCCGCCTGACCACCAACCAGAACCTGCAATTGATCAACATCGGCGATTTCGAACGCGAACAGATTGCCTGGCGCCTGGCGGATCTCGACCTCGACTGGCGTCTCGACCCGGACAGCCAGGCCGCGCACACCCTCAGTTGCGTGGCACTGCCCACCTGCGGGCTGGCGATGGCGGAAGCCGAGCGCTACACGCCGCGCCTGCTCGATCTGTTCGAGACCATCAAGTATCGCCACGGCATCGAATCCATCCCCATCACGCTGCGCATCACCGGCTGCCCCAATGGCTGCGCCCGCCCCTATCTGGCGGAGATCGCCCTCACCGGCCGCGCGCCGGGGATCTACAACCTTTACCTGGGTGGCGCCTATCACGGCGACCGCCTGGCCCGGCTCTACGCCAGCAATCTCGACGAGGACGCCATCATGGCCACACTCGACACCTTGCTGGAACGCTTTGCCCGCCAGCGCAAGACCCACGAGCATTTCGGTGACTTCCTGCTGCGCAAGCATCTGCTGGACAACCCCGAGACACCCCTCACCATCGCCCGAGGAGACACACATGTCTGACTATTTCTTCATTCAGAGCCAGGACCCCTATACCGAGGCTCGCGTCGGTCACCAGTACCAATTGGCCTGCCAGCTTGCCAGCGCCGGCCACAACGTAACGCTGTTGCTGGTGCAGAACGGCGTCACACCTGCCCGCCTCGACGCCCGCTCCGCACCGTTCGAGGAACTGCTGGCATCGAAAGTTCGCGTCGTGGCCGACGCCTTTTCCATGCAGCAGCGGGAACTGGATGAGGACACCCTCAAGGACGCCGTGCGTATCGGCGATGTCAGCGACGCCATCGACGCCATGCTCGCGGGTCACAAGGTGATCTGGAATTAATAACGCCTGCCAGCTCACCCGGAGGGGCAATTGCGCGAACCGATAAAGCCGGTTTGCGCGAATCGGACAAGCCGATTTCATGAATTGCCCACTAGTTGAATCTCATTAGATCGATGAAGTAACACCAGGAACAATCATGACCGAGACAAAAACCCTGACCTTCGCCTTTATGGATCCACCGTTCGAGAGTGAACGCACTGTGACATTTTTCCGGCTTCTCGATGCCACCCTGGACAAGGGCGCCAACGTGCGCGTGTTTGCCTACGAAGGCGCCGTCGCGCTGGCCTTCGCCCTTCAGCAGACCCACGGCAACTCGGTGCACGGCCGCAACGACGAAGAGGAAGCCCACCCCCTCACCCGCGAGTGGATCGCCGCCCTGCAGCAAAAGGCCGCGGACAAGAACCTGCGTTTCGAGTGGATCAATTGCGGACTGTGCGTCGACGAGCGCGGCGTCAACGAAGTGATCGACGGCTGCGGCCGCGGCGGTCCGCCGGACCTGTGGCGCTTCGCCAGCGACGCCTTCAACACTCTCACCATCGGCACGAGGTAATCGCTATGAAAGTTCTGCAGGTGATCGACCAGGCATTTCGCACCACTACCGAGGAACAGGACGACACCATCCTGTGGCTGACCCAGTCCATGCGCGGCGCGGGCGGCGACCTGATGGTGTTGCTCAGCGGTCACGGCGTCCACTACGCTGTGCTCAACGAGCGCCAGCCGGCACTCGGACTGGGTGCCTGGCAACAGCAACAGCCGTCGGAAATCCCCCGCGACATCAGCAACCTGGTGAACAGCGGTGTACCGGTTTTTGTGGTGCGGGACGACCTGGAAGAGCGTGGTCTGGCGCGTCTGCCACTCCGGGAGAAAGTCGAGCCCGTGTCGCGCGATTCGCTGCCCGACCTGTACGAACAGGCCGACCAGATATGGCACTGGTAGCAAGGGTTTGCTGTGCGACCGGCCCTGCACGATGATCGGCGCAGGGCTCGTACCGCCGCGCGCAGCAGCGGCATCAGGAGCACGGCGAATACTGGTATCATAGCCCTGAATAACGAGTTACTGATTGAGGTCATTCATGGACATGGTGTCAAACGATCAACAGATGCTGGTCGAGGAGTCTCTGAACCTGGTCGCGGAAAAGGATGTCGATCTTACGCCATCGGTTTATCGCCATCTGTTCAGCATGTCGCCCGATGCGGCGGACGTGTTTGACGGAATACCGAGCTCGCAACAGGGCCTCATGCTGAGCAAGGTCCTCGAGCTCATCATGTCCTGCGCCCAGGGCGAGGAAAAAATTCCCGAATTCCGCGATTACGACATTCCGCTGCACGATGACCTCGGCGTCACGCCGAGTATGTATCGAGCCTATTTCGAAGCGCTCATTCTGGCGCTCAAGGACGTGCTGGGCGGCGAGTGGTCCGACAGCTATGAAAATGCCTGGCGGCTGCAGTTCAAAAAGCTCATCGCCGAGGTGACCGTCCACTCCGCGTCGGAGTGATCCGGCGCGTTGCGCCAAACCGGCGCAGCCACTTCATGAAACCGCCGCTGTGAAGTCCCCCCACAGATACAGGGGTGCTATGCTTGATGTCCATCAAGATGCCAGAGGTTCGATCATGAAGAAATCCCGCCACTTGCTGACCGCCGCCATAGCCACTGCCCTCCTTTCGGCTTGCGGCAACCCTGCGGACGGCGATGCCGTCAGCCTCCCGGACGCGCCAACGGCGACCCGGACCGAGCCAGAGAGCGACGCGGCAACGCCCGCCACCGCCGAGAGCGCGTCATTCGCGGTTGCCGAAGTCAGCAAATTCTCTTCACCCTGGGCCATGAGCTTTCTGCCCGACGGCCGCCTGCTGGTGACCGAAATGGCCGGCACCCTGCACCTCTACGATCCCGCCAACGATGCCAAAGGTGCGATCAGCGGCGTGCCGGAGGTGACCCATGTGGCGCAGGGCGGCCTTGGCGACGTGGTGCTGCACCCGCAATATGCGAGCAACGATCTGGTCTACATCAGCTTCGTGGAACGCGACGACAGCGGTCTCGGCGCCGCCGTGGCGCGGGCCAGGCTGGTACTCGACGATGCCGGCGGCGGCGCCCTGGAAGACCTCCAGGTCATCTGGCGCCAGACGCCTAAACAAAGTGGTGACGGCCACTTCGGTTACCGCATCGCCTTCGACGCCGAGGGCAAACTGTGGATAAGCTCCAGCGAGCGCAAGGAGTTCGAGCCCGCCCAGGACATGGCCAGCAACCTCGGCAAGATCCTGCGCCTCAACGACGACGGCACCCCCGCCGCCGACAATCCTTTCGCCGATCAGGGCGAGGTAGCCGCACAAGTGTGGACGCTGGGGCACCGCAACATCCTCGGCATGGCCTTCGACGACGCTGGTCGCCTGTGGGCGCATGAGATGGGTCCGGCGGGCGGCGACGAGCTCAATCTGATCGTCAAGGGCGAGAACTACGGCTATCCGGTGGTTTCCAACGGCAACCACTACGACGGCACGCCGATTCCCAACCACGACACCCACCCGGAATTCCGCGCCCCGGTCATCACCTGGACGCCGGTCATTTCCCCGGCGAGCTTCATCATCTACGACGCGGACCTGTTCCCGGCATGGAACGGCAGCGGCTTCATCGGCGGCCTGTCATCGATGTCACTGGTCCGGGTGGCGTTCGACGGAGAGACCGCGCGCGAGGCCGAACGCTTCGATATGCAACGCCGTATCCGCGAAGTCGAACAGGGCCCCGATGGCGCAATCTGGTTGCTGGAAGACGGTACCCGCGGCGGCGCTGGCTGGCTGCTGAAACTCACGCCGAGTACCGCAGACGCGGACTGAATCCAGCTGAAAGCTCCAAGTTGAACCCTGGCGGAGCCCGGGTTTTCCTGCGCGTGTAGGGGCAATTCATGAATTGCCCCTACGGTATTGCAGTGGCAATCAACAGGCAGGGGCGCAGCAACTCACGTCGAGTACCCCAGACGCGGACTGAATACAGCTGAAAGCTCCAAGTTGAACTCTGGTAGGGCCCAGTTTTTCCTGCGCGTGTAGGGGCAATTCATGAATTGCCCCTACGGTATGCAGTGACAATCAACAGGCAAGGGCGCAGCAACTCACGTCGAGTACCCCAGACGCGGACTGAATCCAGCTGAAAGCTCCAAGCTGAACTCTGGTAGAGCCCAGTTTTTCCTGCGCGTGTAGGGGCAATTCATGAATTGCCCCTACGGTATGCAGTGACAATCAACAGGCAGGGGCGCAGCAACTCACGCCGAGTACCGCAGACGCGGACTGAATCCAGCTGAAAGCTCCAAGTTGAACTCTGGTAGAGCCCAGTTTTTCCTGCGCGTGTAGGGGCAATTCATGAATTGCCCCTACGGTATTGCAGTGGCAATCAACAGGCAGGGGCGCAGCAACTCACGCCGAGTACCGCAAACGCGGACTGAATCCAGCTGAAAGCTCCAAGTTGAACCCTGGCGGAGCCCGGGTTTTCCCTGCGTGTGTAGGGGCAATTCATGAATTGCCCCTACGGTATGACAATCATCAGCCCGCGACATCGACCAGCACCAGCTCCGCATTCTCGATCGCCCTCACCCGAATGCTCTCAACGTTACTGATTGCTGCGCCATCGCCCGCACCGAGCGCGACACCATCGACGCTCACCTTGCCCCTGGCCGGAACCAGATAGCCGAGGCGGCCCGTTGCGGTGAAATGGTACTCGGTCTCCTCACCCGCTTTCAGGGTAGCGCCAAGCACTCTTGCGTCGGCGCGGATCGGCAGGGCGTCATCATCCCCGTCGATGCCGCTGGCGAGCACCACGAAGTGCCCCGAACGCTCGCCCTTGGGAAAGGGCTTGGTGCCCCACGACGGCGCGCCGCCGCGCTGGCTCGGCAAAATCCATACCTGAAAGATACGGGTAATACCTGGTTCGAGGTTGTATTCGGCATGGCGAATACCGGTACCGGCGCTCATCACCTGAACATCCCCCGCTTCCGTTCGCCCCCGGTTGCCCAGGCTGTCCTGGTGGGTGATCGCGCCCTCGCGAACGTAGGTGATGATCTCCATGTCGGCGTGGGAATGCGGCGGAAATCCCGATCGGGGCTGGATCACATCGTCATTCCAGACCCGCAAGGCGCCCCAGTGGATGCGCTCTGGGTCGTGGTAACCGGCGAAAGAAAAATGATGCCTGGTGTCGAGCCAGCCGTGGCTACCTCCCCCAAGGGTGCTGAAGGGACGATGTTCGATCATGGCGTGTCCTCCGGTTTGTCTTTTGTGGCCAGCCGATAGCCCTGCGTTGTTTTCCCTTCTCGTGTAGGGGCAATTCTTCTAGCTCGGCGACGCCGATAGCGGCCATGGCGTTTTCCCTGCGCGCGTAGGGGCAATTCATGAATTGCCCCTACGGTATCGGGCAGGGCTGTCAGATCCCACCCACGTCTTACTTGCGAATACCCTCAATGGTCAAGCTCAGCTCCACTACCGCGGAGGCCGGGCCCAGGTCCATCGACACATCGTAGTCAGCCAGCTTGATGCTGGTGGTTCCCTCGAAACCGGCCCGGTAGCCACCCCAGGGGTCGTCGCCCTCGCCGACGAAGCGCGCGTCGATCACCACCGGCCTGGTAACGCCGTTGAACGTAAAGTCGCCGCTCACCCTGAGGGTTTCCTCGCCCGTCGTCTCCACGTGGGTGGAAACAAAACTGGCCTGGGGATGCTCGGCGACATTGAGGAAGTCGGCGCTGCGCAAATGCTCATCGCGCGCCGCGTGATTGGAGTCGACGCTGGCGGTGTTGATGGTCACCGCGATCTTGCTTTGTTCCGGCCTGTCTGCATCCCAGGTAAAACTGCCGTCGAAATCATTGAAGCGACCATGCAGCATACTGAACCCCATATGCCCGGTCTTGAAGTTGATGAAGGCATGCTGGCCTTCCTTGTCGATGACGTAGTCGGCAGCATGAAGCGCACCCGACAAAGCCAGCAAGCCACCCAGCGCGATACCGGAAAAAACATTCTTCATGGAAATTGCTCCTTGATTCATTCAATGATACGCGCACGACACCGCGTGCGACGCAATGCATCACGATCGGGAAAGCGCCAAAACAGTAGCGCAAGCCAGAATTCCAAGAATATTGGTGAATTCTACAGCGATATGAAAACAGCTGTGATCCAAGTGATACAGGGATCATACAGCGTCACGACAAAAGTATAAGGGCACAATTCAGATCAGATATATCAAAATTTTTGATGTATCTGTCAGCATGAATTTGCACAGCATTTCGACAGGGAAAACCCCGAGGGAGAGTCGACGTTGCCGTGTAAGTCGCCACGTCGACGCACTATCCGTGCCTCGCAGTATGGTTGTTGCAGCGCGCAGTTCGCGTGAAACGTGCAACCTGCAACGTGAAACTCAAAAGCCCCTCGGCGGACAGGGTCTGGGAGCGACAAGCTCGGGCACCAGACGCTCGCTCTCTTTCTTGACAACCTGGTAGCACTCACAGCTGAGTTCTTCGAGCCTGGCCCGGTCCAGCACCCTGATCCTGCCCCGGTTGTATTCGATGACGCCGGCCTTTCGCAATTTTCCCGCGGCTTCGGTAACGCCCTCGCGGCGCACACCCAGCATATTGGCAATCAGCTCCTGCGTCATTTTCAGCTCATTTCCGGATACCCGATCCAGTGACAGCAGCAGCCACCGACACAATTGCTGATCAATCGGGTGGTGGCGATTGCAGACCGCGGTCTGGGCCATCTGTGTGATCATCGCCTGGGTGTAGCGCAGCATGAGCGCCATCAGCTCACCATGGCGATTGAATTCTTCCTTGATCCTCGGCCCCGGCAAGCGATAGGCTGCACCAGCGGCCTGCACAACGGCTCTGCTTGGTGCCCTGTCGCCACCTATGACCAGAAAAAAACCGACGATTCCATCGTTACCCACCACGGCAATTTCGCCCGAGGCGCCATTTTCCATCACATATAACAAAGAGACTATTGAATCGATGGGAAAATAGACATGACGCAATGTTTCTCCCGGCTCATAGATGACTTTGCCAAGCGGAAGAACGATCAGTTCGAGATATGGCAACAAGCGATTCTGGATATCGGTGGAGAGACTGGCCAGGAGGCGATTATGAACCTCCCCCTGGCTGGAACGGATGGACTGGATCATAGACAAGTCTCGCAAAGGAGAACATTTTTATCCTGACCGCACTCTCCATGTGTTCGGGCCGCCAACATCCTTGGCATGAGCCCTGGGTTGTACAAATAAACAGCCTTGAAACGTCGCAGTAACAAATACTCACAAGCAGGAAGGCTGGACTACGAGTTGTCGTGGGGCTCCAACAGTTTGTTAACGACCTTTTAGTGCCGATGCACTATCCATACTCGTGTAGGAGCCTGCCTGCAGGCGACCGTATGCCGTGCGTCCCGATGGTTGTGTCGCCTGCAGGCAGGCTCCTACAAGACATCGCCAAGCTCTACCTTGAGCGTACGGTTCGCCCTGTCGTACGCAGGCTGTAGTTTAAATTTCCGACGACCCTGTCATCACACGCCGTTCTCCCGGCATCCTGTTATTGGAATGGCAATACTGCCTTTTATCGCCGCGCGTAAGTGTGGGGGTACTTGACCTCCAATCCGCCGGAGCAGAGGTGTACTCCTACTCCCGGCACGGGATAGCCGACTTGACGAGATTCGCGCAAAACATGATCGCATTCTGTTGTGATGACGGCATAGCACTCGCAGCACCGGGCCTCGATACCGGGCCGGTTCAGCACCTTCACCTTGCCGCGATGGCACTGAATGAGGCCAAGCTGCTTCATCCTGCCCACCGCTTCGGTGATGCTCTCCCGGCGCACGCCGAGCATGGCCGCGATATGCTCCTGGGTTATCATTAGTTCGTCGCCACGCAGGCGATCAAGCGACTGCAGCACCAAGCGGCACAACTGTTGGTCTATGGTGTGGTAACGGTTGCACATGGCGGTCTGCCCGACCTGGATCATCAGGGTCCAGGTGTAGCGCAGCAATAGTGCCAGCAGGTCTCCGTGACGATCGAATTCATCGGTGAGCCGTTTCGACAAAAGACGGTACATATTTCCGCCCTGCTGCACGACAGCCCTGCTGAGAGTGGCATGCCCGCCCGTGAATATGGAAACACCCACCATTCCCTCATTGCCCACCATGGAAATTTCCGTGCTTACTCCAACCTCTGTCGTGTTCAACAGAGCCACTATCGCATCGATGGGGAAATAGGCGTAGCGCAACTTCTCGCCAGCTTCATGGATCGTTTTGCCGCGCGGTACGTATACCAATTCCAGATAGGGGAGAAGACGCTGGCGCGCGTCATCGGGCAATGCGTTCAACAACAGATTGTGCTCGGATGCAGTCGGCGCAGTCATGGTTATCACTGGAGCCTCCCTTCGTTGTACGTACATGGACGCTCCACATCCGTATCGACGAGAATCATCTTATATCACTCAACTTGATAAAAATTTTATAGTTTAACTAAAGTACCATTGCAAAGCGGGTTCCGTGCGCTGTCACACATAGTCACACATAAAACGGAGCGCGCCATATGAGTGCGAGCATCCGTTACCGGAGACCTCCCCTTGCGACTTTGTGTCGATATGTGCTCTATCACACAGACGACAACCACCTCTGTCCCTTAATGTGCGGCAACCGGAGATAGCAAATCGAACAGGGGCCGACATGACAACCAAGCCCATCCGCACCCTCGTTCTGGACGCGGATACCGTGCCGGCGCTTGCTGTCGTTCGTTCATTGGTAAAACAACACCAGCTGGTCGATGTCGCAAGCGCGGCTTCGGCCCCCATTGCCTCCTACTCCCACGGTGTGCGCCGGTGTTTCAGGTATCCTGACGCCCTCCTGCAACCTGAACACTTTCTCGAATGGCTCGAAGGTCTTCTCGCTGAGGAATCCTACGACCTGGTAATTCCTGTCACGGAGCGCACGTTGGTACCCCTGTCCAGCCAGCGCCACCGCTTTGCTGGCGCTCCTGTCGCCATGGCGGATGCACAGAGCCTCGACCAGGTTCTCGACAAGAAAAAAACCTTCGATCTTGCGCAACGCCTGGGCGTAGCCACGCCTCACAGCTTATGCCTCACAGGCCTTGAGCAACTCGACATCCACAAGGACGAGCTGGCCTATCCCGTGGTCATCAAGCCGAGTCATTCGGTCGCCCAGGGGGCGAATGGGTACAGCAAACGCAACGTCAGCTACGCCTACAACGAGCGCGAACTTCGCGTCCAATGCGAGCATTGCCTGAAACACTCGCCAGTGATTTTGCAGAATTATTTTCACGGCACAGGCGCTGGCATCGAACTGATCGCCAGGGACGGCGAAATTCTCTATTCGTTTCAGCATATCCGTCTGCACGAAGTTCCCCTGACTGGCGGCGGCAGCAGTTTCCGGGTCAGCAGCGATATCGAACCCGTACTGCTCGGGGCGGCGGAGACGTTGATTGGCGCGCTGCGCTGGACCGGCGTCGCCATGGTGGAGTTCAAATGGCAACCCGACACCGGGCGCTATTGCCTGATGGAAATCAACGGTCGCTTTTGGGGGTCTCTGCCCCTCGCTCTGGCCGCGGGCGCCGACTTCCCCGCGATGCTGGCAGAATTGCTTCTCAGCGGCAGCCTGCGCCCTTACCCCGCTTACCGTCGCGGCGTCTATTGCCGCAACCTCTCCAGCGATCTGATGTGGCATGAGATGGTGCTGCGCCGCCCACACAGCGCGCACTGCGCTAAAGACGAAGAGCACGGTGCCAAATACGGGGAGCAGCCTCTGGCTTCCGAGACGCCAGCCGCGCCCCCTTACGGGAAAATCATGCGCCGCGATCTTGTGCGCCTGCTTTCACCTCACCATCATTTCGACACCCAAAGCCTGGCAGATCCCCTGCCCGGCCTGATCGAAATACGGCGCCTCGCCGCCGGTTATGGCACCCGCTTGTCCGGCGTCATCGCCGACAAGCGCTTTGCCCTGCAGCAGCGCCTGTTATGGCGCAATGGCACGGTTCGCGAAAAAATTCGCGCGGCGCGCACAGTACTATTCATTTGTCACGGCAATATCAACCGCAGTCCCGCCGCGGAAATCGTCATGAAGAGCATGCTTCCGGCAAACTGCGCCACGCGTGTGCATTCGTGCGGATTCCACCAGCAAGCGGGGCGCCCTGCGGACTGGAGGATGCGTCAAATCGCCCATGAACGCGGTTTTGATCTCTCGTACTGCAATTCCATCTGTATCAGCGACGCGCTGCTGAATGAAAGCGACGTGATTTTCGTTATGGAAAAAAAGCACTTCGACGACCTTGTCTGCCGCAACCCTGCGGCGACCGCCAAGACCTTTCTGCTGGGGCCCGGAGCCATCACCTCGGCACAGGGCGCAACAGATATTCCAGACCCCTACAACCAGAGCGAAGACACCTACCGCGCCTGTTTTCTGCAGATCCACCGGGCCGTTTCACGACTCAGCGACATGATCAGGGGCAACCATGCCGGATGATCGACACGTCGATGGCCGCGAAGGTATCCCGGTCACAGGAAATCCCGTCTTTTCCGTCATCATTCCTACCCGCAACCGGCCTGAGATGTTTCGCCGGGCACTGGATTCCGTGCTCCGCCAATCGTTTCGCAATATCGAGATCCTGGTTGTCAATGATGGCTCCGCGCCGGAATTTCTCCCCGCCTACCATGCCATCGAAGCCAATTGCGATGCCAGGGTTCACTGGTTCTGCCAGCCCGCACGTCCCAATGGTCACGGCCCCAGCTACTCCATCAATACCGGCGCCCAAGCGGCACGCGGTCAATACCTCTGCATCCTCGACGACGACGACAGCTGGGAAGACATGGAGCATCTCGCCGTGGCCTGGCATGTTATGCAGGCTTCAAGCGAAACCGTGGATGTGTACTACAGCAACCAGAGAGCCTACTGCGCGGATGGAAAGCCCATCGAAAAGCCGATGTGGCTCGGCATCCTCGCGGCACGGTTGCCCGCGGACAGCGCTGGCGCACACGGCACCTATCGCGTAGCACCGGCGTTTCTGCTGAGCTGCAATGGTTTTCCACACTTGAATTGCACCATCATCCACCGCGAGCTGTATCAGGAAATCGGTGGCATGGATGAAGGTATCCGCTACGAATGTGAAGTCGACCTCTATCTGCGAACGCTGAACGCTGCGTCATTGATTATTTACAATCCGCGCGAGGTTGCGCGCCACAACGTGCCGGACGCCGTCGCCAGAAACAGCGTCTCAACGGCTGTCACCTTGCTGCATAAGCGTCTGTCACAAATAGGCGTCTACCAGAAAAACCTGGCAAGAGCGCCGACCCCCACAATCAGGGATGTTTGCCGAAACCGCCTGGCGATGCTCTACAAAAGTCTTGCCGAATATTTTGCCCGGGAAAAAGAGTACGTTATCGCCGCAACCTATGCCCAGATTGCACTCGGTTATGGTGCCTCGCTCAAATGGCGCTGGTACAGCCTGTACCTGAGCCTGATGGCCGCCCTGAAAAAACAAGAAAAAAGAAATTAAAAAATGTTCGCTTTCAGAATCCGCCACGTCAACCTTCGTGCAGTGTCGTTATTCCACTTCCCTGGAAGCTGCCCGTTCATTCATATTTCCAGCTTCGACTACAGGTCAGCAAGACTCGATGAAAGAAATTCATAACGCCAAATACAACCGACTCAGCACAAACAGTGGTCGCCGCCTGGAGATCAGCTCCGGATTCCAGGGCGGCAGGCTGCACGCATCACGGCTGTCGCCAGCTTCGCAAGCAGAATCCACCATTGCGCTGAATGCCCGCCTCAACCCAAACTTTGCCTTCGTTCGCAATGACTACCGCGTGCGCCTCGTCGAAGAAGCCAGCCCTTTACACACCAAGGTCAACGATCTGATCACCGGCATGTACGGCGCTCGCGGACTCATCACCACGACGGCCACGAGTACTCAAACCACTGCCCCGCAACGGCTAACCCTTGCCGCATCCAGCGGGCATCGCGTATTCGGCACGCTGACCCTGGGCATGGACACAGGCCAGGGCCTGATGGCGGACGAGCTCTATAAAAACGAAATCGATGAATTGCGCGCACGGGGACGGCGTCTCTGTGAAGTCACTCGGCTGGCGTTCGAGCCGGCGCTGAGCTGTCAGGAAGTCATGGCAACCATTTTCAACGTCGCCTTCGTACTCGCCCGGGACGTGCATGCCCGCACCGATCTGGTCGCAGAAGTTCATCCACGTCACGCTGCGTTCTATCGCCGCGCCATGGGCTACCAGGTAGTCGGCCCGGTGCGCATGTGCCCCCGCGTCAGCGCACCCGCCGTTCTGCTCCACCTCTGCCTGGACTTTGCCAGAAGTCAGATCCGGAAGCTGGCAGGCAGCGAGACGTCCAGTGAACGCAGTCTCTATCGCTTTTTTCTTCCGGCTGCCGAACAAAAAACCTTGCTGAGCAAGCTCACCGACACGGCCGTCAACAGTTGATTTTCTGACGACTCCCGCCACACCGTAGGGGCAATTCATGAATTGCCCCTACACTCGCGTGGAAAACCCTCTATCCGAGCAGGAAGGCTTCGCCGGATTTGTATTGCCCCTACACACGCGTGGAAAACCCGGATTTGATACTTGAAGATCATGGCGTACGGATCTACAAATCCAGAGCCCAGGTTTTCAGCGTATGTGTCTGTCTAGCTGAAAAGCTGCGCCAGACTCTGTTCGCTACCGTACGGAGATAGCGCCTGCGCTTCACTACGCTAGCAACATCTTCCGATTGAGCGCCTACGCGATGGCTGACCGCTATTCGACCTCGAGCCGCGCCCATGTACGCTGAGCGGCCATCCTCGATTCCGGACGAAAGGGGCGACATCGCAACCTTCCCCACGACGTTGCTTGCCCGCATTCACCTCGCATCTGACACCGCCACCGCTCCCACCATTTGCCCCACCGTCGCCCACACCTACAGCGATGGGCCACCGTTCATCATCGCGCAGAACCTGGCGCAACGCGCCGACGGGCTGACGGCTGCCTTCATCGGCGAACCTGCAGCCACGGCAGAAAATCCTGATGAGGTGGCGAAAGAAACAGACGCCGATGCACTGCTCTGCCTCTATGAAACCTGGGGGACGGATTGTCTCAAAAACCTGACAGGCAGCTGGGCGCTGATCATCGCAGATCCCCTTCGCAAGCGCGTCGTGGTGGCGACCGATCGCATGGCGAGACAACCCTTGTATTTTCGAGTCGACGATGGCGTCGCGCTGATCGGCAGCAGTCTCGATAGCGTCCGGGAAATTGCCGGCATGACAGGTCTCGATCCACAGGCCCTGTATCACTACCTCTATTTCCACATGATCCCCGCACCCGATGCCGTAGTGGCAGGGTGCCATAAACTTGCACCGGCGACGATGCTGGAGATCACCCCCGACGCCCAGCGACTGCGGCGCTACTGGAACCCCACATTCAGCGAAACCTTTCCCGGCCCGAAAGCCACTGCCCACGCGGCCTTGCGAACGCATTTGAGAACTGCGGTGGCGCGTTGCATTTCAGCTCGGGTTGCGCCACGCACCGCTATCGAGGCGACCATGGCGCAATCGGCCCGCCACGCCGACCAGCGCCTCGGTGTGTTTCTGAGCGGCGGGCTCGACAGCTCGACGGTAGCCGGCATGTTCAGCGAGCTGCACAGCGGCGTCGGCAACGCCTACGCCATAGGGTTCGACGTGGAGGGTTACGACGAACTACCCTATGCACGCGTTACCGCCACGCACTTCGGCCTCAAGCTCAACGAATATTACGTCACGCCGGACGATGTGGTGAACGCCCTGCCGAAGGTTGCCGCAGCCTTCGACGAACCCTTCGGCAATTCGTCCGCCCTGCCCACCTACTTTTGCGCACGCCTGGCCGCCGCCGATGGCACGGACCTGTTGCTGGCCGGCGATGGCGGCGATGAGCTTTTTGCGGGAAACACACGCTACGCTCACCAAATCCTGTTTGAACACTACCGCCGCACACCTGGCTGGCTGCGTTCTCATGTTCTGGAGCCCGTGGTCGATGCCCTTCCCGATGCGCTGCCGCTGGCTGGCAAAGGCCGCAGCTTCGTTCATCAAGCCAACATCTCGCTGCCCGACCGCCTCTATCACTACGGTTTCCTGGAGCGCAATCCTCCCGAGGAGGTTTTTTCACAGGCTTTCCTGCAACAGGTCGACGAGAGTCAGCCGCCAAGGCTGCTGAGAAACATTTATCAAAAATCCCACAATGCCTCCGCGCTCAACAGAATGCTCTACCTCGATTGGCAGATAACGCTCTCCGACAACGATTTACGCAAGGTGACGCAGGCCTGCGCGCTGGCTGGCATCACAGTGCGTTTTCCGATGCTGGACGAGGATCTGGTGGCATTTTCCACTACTCTGCCATCAGCCTGGAAATTGCCCGACACAATGCTGAGCAAGCGCCTGCTGAAAGGTTCGAGGTTGCGCCATTTTTACAAGGAAGCGCTTGCCGGCTGGCTACCCGACGCCACCATCCGCAAGCACAAGCATGGCTTCGGACTTCCCTTCGGCCTGTGGATGAAAAATTACCGGCCTCTTCAGGAGCTTGCTTACGATTGCATCGTTGCGCTGAAAGCACGAGCTATTTTCAAGCCCGATTTCCTCGAACAGGCCATAGCACTGCACCGCGATGGCCACGCGCCCTACTATGGCGAACTCATCTGGATACTGATGTCGCTCGAGCTGTGGCTAAAAATAAAACTGCCCGATTACCACTACGAATGACGATCATGAAAAACGCCGTCATATGGATATTATCGATACTTGCCTGTTGTCCGGTCATGGCTGCAAATCTCGCTGCGCCCTGGGTAGGAGAGTCCCTGAGCGGTGCCGCCTGTCAGGGACCGAGCGCGGGGAATTTTGGCCCCTACGACTATCTGGTTCACAAGGATAAATTGCCCGTGGTGGAGAACAGGCATTTTACATCCAGAGTCGAGCAGTTGCAGGCGGGCGAAACCAGCAAGAACCCGATGGGAGACATCCGCTACACGCTGGTGAAGTTTCCCAACCACCACCGCGCCCTCTACTCTGCCGTGCGCTTCAATCTGGCCAACCGCAACGAAGCATCCCGACGCCGATATCCTGCAGAATGCTTTCTCCAGCGCGCCATTCACTTCAGCCCCAAGGATCCGGTGCCGTACATGCTGTACGGCCTTTACCTGCACCGCCTCGGAAAACTGGAGCAGTCACTCGAGAAGTATCAAACCGCAGAACGGCTGGCACCCAACGACGCCAACCTGCTCTATAACATCGGCCTCGTTCACTTCGACAGGAAAAATTATTCAGAGTCACACCGCTACGCGGTAAAGGCCTACAGCCACGGTATTGGATTACCCGGCCTGAAGCGCAAGCTGCAGCAAGCCGGCCACTGGAAATAACAAACCACGAGGAGAACGCCAGTGAACGCTCTCGAGTTGACCAAAAACCTGTTGCGCAGATGCCTGCAGCTCAGTCCCGACGAGCCTCTCTCGCCGAACACTGAGCTGCTGGGCGGCTTTCCCGAATTCAACTCCTTGACCATAACCACGCTGATCGTCGAGATAGAGGAAGCGCTCGACTGCGAGATCGCCGACCACGAACTGACAAGCGATCTTTTTCAGACCGTCGCGACCCTCGCCGATTTCGTCGACACCAAAATGGCCCACGCATGACGAAAGCAGCCATTCAAACGACGGCGGGCTTTGTCGATCAAAGTCATCCGGCCTTTTTCCTCCATTTCGAACCCCGGGAGGCACCGAGGGCACACATCCTCTACCTGCCGCCGTTCGCCGAAGAAATGAATCGCTGCCGATCTCTGGTGGCCGAGCAGGCGCGCCGCTTTGCCCGCAAGGGATTTTCCGTTGCCATTCTGGACTTCTACGGCACGGGCGAAAGTGCGGGGCATCTGGCCGATGCCAACCTGGAGATATGGCGCAATAACATCGCTCAGCTCATGGAGCTCTTGCTGGAGCGCCATCAACAGTCTGTCTACCTTTGGGGTTGTCGACTGGGCGCCCTGCTGGCAATGGACTTTCTGCGCGTCAAACCGGGGACGACACGCAAGCTGTTGCTGTGGCAACCAGTGGCATCCGGAAGCGCGTTCGTCACCCAGTTATTGCGACAACGCACCGCATCACTGATGAAAAACAGTGAGCGCGCAGAAACGACAGCCGACATGAAATTGCGCCTGGCTGCCGGTCAGACGCTGGATGTCGCGGGATACCGGCTTGGCGGAGAGTTGATGACGGCGCTGGATCAGCTGGAAATGACGTCGTTGTTTGATGGTGCCGACCCCGCTCATGCACCCGCTATTTTCTGGCTGGAGCACACCCCCGACCCGGCCTCCGGCATAGGCTCCAGAAGTGCCCGCGCCCTTGCGCACCTCGAGCGCAGCGGCGCGCAGGTGGCCTCACACACCTTCACCGGCGACCCGGTGTGGCTGCTGCACAAGCGCGGCAACTGCGATGATCTGCTGGCGAAAACCGAGGAAATCGCGCTGTGACGCACAACCTGTACCCCGCCGACGAAACGGCGTTCGCCTTCAAATGCCAGGGCGACGATCTCATCGGGTTTCTCCACGAAGGAGATCGCGAGCGTGATATCGGTGTTCTCACCCTGGTGGCCGGCGGCCCCCAGTATCGCGGTGGCGTCGGTCGCCAGTTGCTGCACCTCGGTCGCCACCTGGCCTCCGAGGGCATACCGGTAATGCGTTTCGACCACCGGGGCCTGGGCGACAGCGAAGGTTCTTATCAGGGTTTCCGTCATATCGGGGATGACATCGCCGCCGCCATTGCCGAGTTCAGAGCGCGCGCCCCCAATGTCCGGCACATCATCCTCTGGGGTGGCTGCGACTCCGCCACCGCCGCCCTGATACATGCACACAAATGCCCCGCCGTCGTCGCCATCATTGCCGGCAACCCGTTCGTGGGTACCGCAGCATTTTCTGCAAAAGCAAGGCGCAAGCACTATCTTTCGCGCCTGAGAGAGAAGTCGTTCTGGATAAGGCTCATAAAAGGCAAATACTCTGTCAGCGAATATATCTCGGCATTGTGGCGGCCGCTGTGGCGCGACAGGCCAGCCGCGCGCGTGGTATCCCGCAAGCAAGCCAGCGGCGAGAGCGATAATTTCATCGATGAATTGTTTACCGGGCTGAGGCAGTTCCAGGGCAGGGTACTCTTTCTCATGGGCGACAGATTCCTGCGCAGCGATGCGTTCGACGCCCTGGTATCGTCCACGCCGGCATGGCAAGCGCTGTACCACAGGGCCGGTCATGAGCGCATCGACATCAAGGGAGGCGACCAGGTCTTCTCTACCCGGGAAGCACAGGAGCGACTTTTCGAAGCCGCCAGCACCTGGCTCCATCGCACATTTCCCCCACGGCATGTCAGCAGGGAATCCGCAGGCAACGACAAAGGCCTGATCGCCGCAAATGGCTCGCCATGAAGGTCATGTACTTCCACACATCGCAAGGAAACTTCGGTGATGAGCTGAATCGCTGGCTGTGGCCACGGATCATCGGCAACTGTATTTCCGGCTTCGGCCATCATGGCGACACAGGCACGCACGCAGGCGAACCAAACGAAATCCTCTTCTATGGCATCGGCACCATCCTCGATGACCGCATACCCCGGCACGCGGAAAAGATCATTTTTGGCAGCGGCTGTGGTTACGGACAGCGACTGAAAACCATCGACCATGCGAAAATATTTTTCGTCCGGGGAAAACATACGGCACAAGCCCTGAACTTGCCGCCAGAGAAAGGGCTCACCGACCCGGCCATTCTCCTGCGCCACTTTTTCCCCGTCGTCGCCGGCCAGGACAGAACCCATGAGGTGTCCGTAATACCCCACTACAGCTCGGTCAAGGGAGATTTCTGGAAAAAAGCCTGTGACGATTTGCAGCTGAATTATATCGACCCGCGCAGCACCGATATCCAGGCCGTTGTCGCCGAGATATCATCCAGCAAACTGGTCATTGCCGAGGCCATGCACGGCGCCATCGTCGCCGACGCTTTCCGCGTTCCCTGGATCGCCATCAGCAGCGTCAAGGAAACCAACGATTTCAAATGGCGCGATTGGTGCGAAAGTCTCGACCTTCGTTACAACCCTGCCCACTTCACCGCCATCTACGAAAACAGCGCACAAAAGCGCTTCAAGGAAGGGCTCAACACCCTGAAGCTGAAGCTGCGAAAGCACCAGCTGGGCCGGACCGCGAGCCTGCGAAAAACCGCTCTGCTGAGTGATGAAAGAATACTGTCCTCCCATTTGCGCGCAATGGATCAGCACCTGGAAGAACTCAAGGATTATCTGCACAAACGTGGCCTCGGCTGACATGCGCAATCCGCTCGCACGTTCATCATTGCTGAGAGTTTTTCAGCCGCGGCGCATTCATTGTCTCTGTCTGGGCGCGGCGAAGACCGGCACCACCTCCTTTGCCGCGATGTTCGAAGGCCGCTACCGTACCGCTCACGAGCCCGAGGTTGCAGCATTGACCGAGGCCGTCGCAAAAGTGCTGCACAACGGTGGAGACGCCAGGTCGCCTGTCGGCCTCGATGTATGTGCATGGCTGCGCGACAGGGATCGCCGCCTGAATCTCGAGGTTGAAGCCTCGCACCCCCTGGGCTACATGGCGGCCTGGTTGCCCGAGGTATTCCCCGCTGCGCGTTTTGCGATCACGGTTCGCGAGCCGTCGCGCTGGATAAAATCCAGATTGAATTTTCACTACTACAAGACACCACCCGAGTGGCAGCGATATCGCGACCTGATCTGGCGGCGCTGGCACCGGGGATACCACCCTGAAGAAGCAAAACTCGAGGAATTGGGGCTCTATTCGATCGATGCCTACCTGTCCCAATACGCGGAGCAGTATCAATTGCTGTTCGAACATCTGCCTGAAGAGCGGCGGATCATTATCACCACGGAAGACCTCGACGCCGCCAGCACCAGAATAGCCGCGTTCCTGAACGTCGACCCGGCGACCCTCAGCCCTCGCCACGCCAATGCCTTTCCCTGTGAAGAAAGCATTGTCGACCTTCTGCCTGCTGATTTCGTCGCCTGGCGCAGCGAGGAAATCTGTGGCTGGTTGAAGGCCTACCTGTGACAGGCGCGACGATCAAGGAGCAGTTTCTTCGCACCGCGAAACAGAGCGGGCTTTTTGCACTGGCGAGACACCTTACTGCACGGCAACCGCGCATTCTCGCCTATCACGGAATCTGGCTGGGCGAGGGTCAATTCGGCAATTTCCTTTACATGAGCGCCGAGAAATTCGCAGCGCGCATGGCGCTACTGGAGCGATGGAAATACCCGGTGGTAGCACTGTCGGAACTCGCGCACGCAAACAATCATCTTCCGTCGTGCCCAACAGTGATCACCATTGACGATGGCTGGCATGGCACCTGGTCGGCGATGCTCCCGGCACTGGAAAAATACAACTATCCCGCCACGGTTTATCTGACCACTTTTTACTGCCTGCACCAGAATCCCGTCATCGATGTGGCACTGCAATACTGTTTCCATAGTATCGATGCCAGCCGTATCCGGGTTTTGCACCTGCGCCAATATCAATTTGGGCCCTTGCCGATAGACACAGACGCCGCGCGGACCAGCGCCCTGGCTGAGGCACTGAAGACTGTCGCCGCCCTGCCCGACGACCCGTCGCGGCAGGCATTCCTGCAGGCGCTGTGCCGCGAAGCAGGCATCAACCACGACAGCTTGATGGCTCATCGCTGGTTTCATCTGATGAGCCCACATGAAGTGCAAGACGCGGCGCGGCGCGGCATCACCTTTGAATGCCACACCCATCGTCACCGCATAAGACAGGGTTCGCGCGATTGCCTGGAGGAGGAAATAACCAAAAACCGTGAGCACATTGCGCGCCTGACAGGGAGAGCCCCTGAACATTTCTGCTACCCCAGTGGCCAGTATTCGAGAGAACTCTGGCCGGTGCTGGAAAAATGCCGGATGACATCGGCAACCACCACCGATGCCGGCCTTGTCAAAGACAACAGCCCGAAATACGCCCTGCCGCGAATACTCGATGGACAGGATATCTCGGACCTGGAATTCGAGGCGGAGATGAGCGGCTTTATGGAAATTGCACGAATACCGCGCCGTTTTTTATCCGGTGCTCCAGGGCCCCAACATGTGGCCGAGCGATGAGCGGCAATTCTCGCCTTCAGTTCTGCAGTGCGCCGGCAGGATTCATTCATGAAACACCGACAAGGTTCGCAACTGGCCATGGAACACAGTTTCCCGTCGACCGCGCTTGATCCGCCAAAGAAAGGTACAACTCTCGAGGGGGTTGCGCGCCAGACGCTTCAACGCGCCCGCGAGGGCCACCTGCCGGTATCACGGCAACTGGTCGAGATGGCCGCCCTCAAGCTTTTCCACGGGATCGGCCCGGGCCTTTACCACAGCGCGCGCCTGTGGCGGCGAGGTTTGCCCTGGCGCTTCAAAAAGGGATTCTGGCCGTACCATAAATTTCGTCGCTTTGTCGCCACCATCAATCCACCCGCCTATCAAAAGCTCTCCCAGAACAAATTCTGCGAGAAGGCCATATTGGCGTTGGCATCCATACCCACCGCACAATTCCTGGGCCACCTCCATCATCAGCGCGGCAGCTCGGCTTCGGGCGAAAAGCTGACCAATGCCGCTGAACTGGGGCACCTCCTGACAACCTGTCCCGCCATCGACAAAGTCTGCTTCAAGCTGGTGGAAGGCTATGGCGGCCAGGGCTTTCAGGCGATCCAGGTGAGCAGGAATGGCGGCACGCGAGCGAGGCTCCTGGATTCGGGGCAGGTACTTACCCTGGAGGATTTTCTGGCAACACTGCAGGTTGCTCAGGGGAAGGCGTACATCGTCGAGCAATACGTCAGCCAGCATGCCGTGATGGCGGCACTCAACCCGTCGAGCGTAAATACGCTTCGCGTATGGGCGAGCTGTATCGATGGTCAGACCGCCGTCATCGACGCCTTTCTGCGCGTGGGGCGGCGCGGCAGTCTGGTTGACAATACAAGCCGAGGCGCCCAGATATTCAAGGTCGATCTGCGCTCCGGTGTGATCGGCACAGGCATGGTCAAAAGCATCTGCAACGAAACATTCCAGTGCCACAAGGATACCGGCGAAGCCATCAGCGGCGTCAGCTTGCCTTTTTGGCCCGAGTCCCTGACCCTGGCGCAGAGAGCCGTCTCGGCATTCCCCGCGATCGCCTTTGCGGGTGTGGATATCGCCATTACGGAAAGCGGGCCGCTGGTCATTGAACTCAATGTCGAGCCGGACCCGACATCGGCGATCATTTTCGACCGCTGCCACGAAGACCTTTTTTCGGATTTCTTGCAGTAAGTGGCAGGTGTTGTGGCTTCACACAGTTTTTTGTGTCGCGCAAGCGTGGCAAGAGGCTATCCTGAAATTACGATTCGGCACGGCTCGAACTGGATGACGATACTTTCTCCCCAGGAATACCGCCAACTCGCCGGCCCGGTGGCAGGCTCCGGCTACAGTGCGCTGCCCCCCGCTTTGCTGGCGGCGGAAAGGGCCGTCGCCGATGAGGACAGGCATGCCGCCTTCGCGCTCAATCGCGATCTCTGCCGTGCCCTGCTGGAGGATTTCACATTGGCGGATGCACGCTGGTCGCTGCCTGCCCGGTTTCGCGCCCTGTATGACCAGCAACTGGTGCGCATTGCGAGCAACGTCGCGCGCGGGCGCGATGATTATTTTTCCCTCGCCAACGACCCGTTCCGCAAGGATCTCGCCATTCTGCGTCACCGGCTCATACCCTGCGGGGCAGAGTTGGCGACGCCCTTTGCGGGCATACCCCGAAACCTGTTGCTCAAGGGCGGTTGGCGCCAGTCCATGGCTTTAATACAGGCTATTGCCCGCTGCCGTGGCATCCAGCCGTTGCTGGAACTGCATATGCACCCCCACTGCACCGCCAGTTTCAATCCTGGCGGCTGGATCGACACCTACGAAAACCTTGCGGATTTGCTGGCGCTCAATTCAGATTTTCTCGGCGTTCAAAGTACCAGCTGGTTTCTTGATCCCGCACTTGAGAATATAAGCCCCCACCTCTGCTACCTTCGCGAGGTGCCACAACGCTGTGGCGCCGTCATCCTGTATGCCGGCGAAGATGACCCGGACACGTCCGCCGCCCTTGTCAGCTCGAACACCCGCAGAACCCTGTTTGCCGCGGGCCGCTACCATCCCAGGCTTTTTACCCGCATCTGGCCGCGCCGCAAGCTGTTGCAGCGCACCTGGCGCGCCCTGAGCACCACAGAGGATGGAAATCCTCAGTGATCCTCCATCAGGGAAGTCGCTCCTGAATCCAGCCACTCCGCCAGCAATTTCAGTTCGCTGGCGCTGATGGTAGTGGGATGGTCCGCGCCGAAATCGATATCGTTGTCGTAGGTGGCGTCGTCGCGGCCATCGCTGCGTTCATTGGCGGCCTTCCAATAGAGCAGACTTTCGCGGGCAAACATACTGTTGACGTACTTGCTGGTGTAGGGGCGATGCAGACCCCAGCGCCGCCGTTCGTTTTCGGACTTGCTGACCTGCACCCGTTTTTCGGGGGGCACCGCCTGCTGAAAGTAATCCCACACCAGTTTTTTATAATCCATGAGGGGTACATCGTCGCGGTGGCACTGCGTGCAGTGCCTGGCAAATATCGGTCGAATATCCTCTTCATAGTTTGGAACCTTGCGGGCCTGCGCAAGGACGACTGGCGGCGCGCTGAAGGCGAGGGACTTTTCGTAGGGCCTGCCCTTGCGCGAGTGCAGGTGGCAGCCCTGGCAGATTCTTTTTTCGCCGGGCCGCAACGACTGTGGTACCTGGTCGCGCTTGATGACGCGACCGCGGCTATCTAGTCCGGCCATCAAGAACGGCGTATCGCACGGCAGCGACACCTTGAAGGAATTGTCGGCAAGCAGCGCCACATCGCCGAGCAGGCGCAGCGGATTGCCGATGGAATTCTTCAAGGTGCGTCGGTTGCTGGTGTTGGGTTCCACTTGCCAGAAGCGAATGGCGGCAAGTTCGGCGTGGTCGATACCAGCGATTTCGCCACCATTGTTGGCTGTGGTTTTATAGTTGGCATTGAATTTATAGGGCCTGTACGGGGCTGTTTCGGCAGTGCCCGCATCGCTGCTGACCAGTTGACAGCTGCCGTCGCCGCTGGCGCTGAGTGCCGGCGTTGCAATACTTCGCGCCACCACCACCCGCGCGCCAAATTCATGCCAGTCTTCGCGGTCGACGATAAGGGCGAGGTCCGACATCGACCGGGAGGGAATGCGTGTCGTCGCATACAGGCCCACGTCACAGGCGCGTTTTTCCGGTTGCCCGGCAACGCGTTCCTGAAAACTCCGTACGGAACCGGATACCCTTGTGCAGAAACCGCGGCCCACCGTCAGCACCAGTTGATTGCCCTCCATGCCTTCCGGATAACCGATTTTTCCCTGATAAATGCCGTTGTCACGAAAGGATGGCTCGTCGTTGGACTGTGACCAGTTGGCGACGTTGTACAGCTTGCGCGGCAAGAATCGCGGCAGTTCGCCCTCGACACCCACCGGCTCCGGCGCCCAGCAGAACACGTCGCCCAGCCCCAGATTATTGGCGCGGTAGTAATTGCTGACACAGATATCGCCGTTTCGCCGTTCACCGAGAAAATGCAGCGCCTTCATGGTGTGCCGCCGCCCCTTGGCGGAACGCACGTCTGCACGATGCGCGCCAAGCAAGGCCGTCATATCCCCGCCGCGCAGATCCATATCCATCACCAGCCACATGTTGTCGAGGGTGCCCGGCCAGTTGATGCCGCCGTTGGTGGTGCCGTAAGCCAAATTGTGGCTCAGCCACTGGGAGCTGTAGGCGACGCGGCCCGTACTGAGAACATAGGGGTGCATGGCGGTGCTGATTTCGTGAGGCGTGATATTGACCGCGCCACTGCCGTCCGCGGCACTGATGAAAATCTGCGGCTCCTTGCGCTTGTTGGGAGTGATGCGGTTCAGCCAGGGCTGCTCGATGTTGGCGCGGGTCGAGGCAAACATGATGCGCCCGTCGGGCAACCACGCGGGGCTTACATCGAACACGCCGGGAGTGTGGGCCAGTGGCTTCACTGCGCCGGAACCGAGGTCAACAACGTAAAGTTGCGCCTCCGTCGCCGCCGCCAATTGCCTGTTGGGCAGCGTCGTACCGTTCCACTGGGCGGCGCGAAGCTCCGCGCCGCGATACACCGAGAAGAGAACCTTGCGGCCATCGAGGGACACCGCCGGGTCCAGCGGCACGCACGGCACCGCGCTTTGCAAACAATCGAAAAGAATGGTCTCCGAACCATCGGGTTGACGCAGCACGAGTTGGCCGGGGGCATTGAAGCCTTCGAATACCAGACGCGAGTCGGGCAGCGTGTCCCACACATCGGGACTTTCCAGGGTGTACGGGGAACCGTCGCGTAGGGTCACCACATACCTGCCGCGCGTACGCGGTACACGGGTGTAAACCAGAGGCTCGCCGAGCTGCGCGGTCGGGCCCTTTCGCCCCGCCCTGGCGGGCGACGGCTGCGTGTCGGCTGCGTCACTTTGCGACGGTCGTTGAGTCAGCTCGGCAACATTCTCATGAACTGGCGGCGCGCCGTGTCTGATTCGCGCAAAATCATCCCAATCGCCTCCCCTCGCCGTCGTCATGGCCGCTGCGGCCAGCACCAGTACCAGCGCCATCCTGCCGGGCAGGCTCAGCACGGACAGGCCCCCGCAGGTTCGGCGACGTGGCGGCTGTTGAGCGCCATGCGCAGCAAAAACTTCGTGGATGATTTATCCCAGGGCGTAAAGCGCGGCAGCTGATACGGATCCGAGGTACGGTCCGCGACGCCCCAGCGGGTCGTAACCGCCGCCTCGAAGCCCGCGTCCTTCACCACGGCCACATGCTCATCGTTGTAGTCTTTCAGCGGCTGGCCGTTGGGATAGGCGAACAGGCGCAGCGGTGTGCCGATGATGTCTTCCAGCATGCGCTTGCCACGCACGATATCCTCACGCGCACGCTCCACGGGCAAGCGGCTCAAAATCGGGTGCGAGCAGGAGTGCCCGCCGATCTCGACCCCTTGGCGATGCAGGCTGAGCAGTTGCAGGCTGGTGAGCATCAGATCATCGGGAAGCGTTTCGCGCGTCTGCTGCGCCACCCGGTCGACAATTTCTTTGCGGGGAGCCGCATCCAGGTATTTGCAGCGCGCAATGATGTCATGGGCGGCCCGGCGCCGCGATATTTGTCCGGCAATGGCATAAACCGGAAGTCCCCACCGGGAAAGATCGAGCGCATCGCCCGGACAATGGCGCAGTGCTTCCACGACCGTGTCGTTCCACATGCGCCCGCCGTCGAGATAACCCGCCGTGACAAATACCGTGGCAGGCACGCCATAATGACGCAGCACCGGCAGCGCCACGGTGAGGTTGTCGGCATAACCGTCGTCGAAGGTGACACAGGCCGCACGGCGCGGCAGACGGCCTTCCCGCAACAGACCCACCGCGTCCGTCAAGGCGATGACCCTGAAATGGCGCTTGAGCATGTGCATCTGCCAGGCGAATTCCGCCGTGGTAGGCACCGCGGGGCGCATCCAGTCCCTTTCCTCGACCACGCGGTGATAGATCAATATCGAAAGGCGTTGCCGCTGCCCCAGGGGAGACAACGCCATGATGGCTCTGGACAGGAGCGCGCGGGGCAGTGTGGAGAAAAAATCAGGCATTCTGCTTCTCCTTCAGCAACAGAAAGCCGCAAAAGCCGCAGCGCTGATGCACCAGGCGCAGCACGTTCAGCTCTGGCCCTTCCGGCCGCGACGCCAGCAACCACAGCGCCGCCAACGCAATGCCGTAACAGAAAGCGCCGGCAACAACAGCACCCGTCAGTTGCAGGAACTGGACAACCAGGGCTTCGTCACCCCAGTGGCGCGGAAACAGGAACAAGACCACCACCAGCATGATCAGCGAGGCCAGCGCGGGCTTGTAAAGCAAGTGGAGCGCGCGGCCGAGGCCGAGGCGCAACGTGATTCGCAATGCGACAAAACACAGCACGAGAACGAACAACAGGCTGAGTACTGTGGCGTAGCCCACTGCGAGCACACCGTACAGCGGTAATAACCAGATCAGGAAACACACCAGAAAAATCAGCTTTGACGCGATGATCGCCGTGGCCCATTTCATGCGTGCCAGGGCAATGAGCACATTGTTGGTGCCGCTCATGACAACCATCATCAGTGAGGCCAGGGCCAACCACTGCACCAGCGGCACGATGTGCAGCCACTGATTACCCAATAACGTCGGCACGAAAAGATGTGCCGTGGCGATGATGCCCAGCGCCACGGGAAAGGCGACAACCATCACCATGGCCGTGACGTCGCAGAAAACCTCGAGCATTCGCGGCGGATCCTTGTTGACTCGGGCATATCCGGGGAATGCCGCACGGTTGATCGGCTGCACCAGCTCGCGCAGCAACTGCCCGGTTTCGCGCGCCACCTGCAGCGAGCCGACAGCGGCGATGCCCAGCATGCGCGATACCAGTATGTTTTCGGTGTGACGATTGAAATAGCTCAGAATATTGTTGACCTGCAACCAGGCGGAAAACGAAATCATCTCGCGCCAGCAACTCAACGCCAGGCGCGGACGGAAAGGCTGCATCACATAGCTGAGCAGTATCAGCATGACTGACGAACTCAGCAGGCCCCAGAGCATGGCCCAGTAGCTGTTGAGCAGCAGAGCGAGCGGAATGGTGACGAAAAATCCACTCAATTTGATGATCAGGTGAAAACGAAATTCCTTGTCGAACGCCATGTGCTTCTGGAAATTGATGATGCCGATGTTCTTGACGCCGTCGAGCAGGAAAAGGATGCACATGAAACGCACCACGCGCTCGAGTTGCGGTTCGCGAAGAAACTCCGCGGCAAAGGGTGCAAGGATGAAAAGCAGCGTCGACGTCATCAACGAAAAAAGCAGGTTCAGGGTCCAGGCGGTGTTGTAGTGGGCCTCGGTGGCGTCCTGGTTCTGGATCAGCGCCGAACCGAAACCGAATGCGCCCAACAGATCGACAAATGCGTAAACCGTCATCGCCAGGGCATAGATACCGAAATCGCTGGGCGTGAGCACGCGCGCGAGAATCAGCGTGCTGACCACGCTGATGGAGCGATTTACCAGGCGGATCGAGAGTGTCCAGGCCGCGCCTCGGGCGATGGCTTTGCCGACACTGGCGCGGCTGCCGCTGTCGCTAGTTGCCATGGCCGACCGACACCCCTCGCGGTGGACGCTGAGACACTGCGGCGCTCGCCGTGGCGCTCTTCGCGTAGAGGTTTCCCAACAAGACCGACATCGCGACGATATGCCACGGCAGGTCGAAATAGGACAGGCTCAGGAAAGCGCCGCCTGACATGTAGGCAACAAGACTGACCTGGAGCATTCGCGCCAACAGTGCCGGATTGAAACTGTCGCTGGCATTTCGCGTTCGCGCGATCACCTTCGAAAGATTGCGCCAGGCGAGGAAAAGCAGGGACAGATAAAGGATCAGCCCGGGCCAGCCGTGATCCGCGAGCACCGCAAAATAAATACTGTGCGCAACGATGTTCGTGGTTTTCGACTCGGGGGAATAAAGTGCGTAGGTGCCCTCCGACCAGGAATTGAAACCACCGCCCGTCAAGCGGTCGGCGGCGATGTTGATACTGTATTTCCAGGCGTAAATGCGCCCCATGGCCGACGCATCTTCTTCGTAGCTGGTAATGGTCGCCATGCGCTCGTGCCAGCTCGGCGGCATGAAACTGAAAGTCAGCAGTGCCAGCACCGTGATGGCTGCGCCGGTGAACAGTTTGCTTTTCGACTTCAACCAGAAAAACACACCCACCGCCGCCATGGTAATCAGCGCGCCTCGCGACTGGGAACCGAACACCGATACCGTGCTCAGCAGGATCGCCGCGCCGAGCGCCATGCGCAGCCAGTGGCGCGCCTGGCAGGTCTTGTACAGATAGACCATGAGCGGAATCACCATCAGCGTCGCCAGCGCCATGGCGTTGTTTTCCGAGATATTGCTGTCCATGGGCCCGTAAACCCTGTAGCTCCCGCCGGTCATGAGCGTGAACAAGCCGCCCTTCACGCTGTAAAACCCGATGGACCCCACCATTACCCAGATCAGCGCGCGAATCCGATAAGGATCATTGATGAGCATCAATGTCACCAGCGTCATGACCTGGATCTTGATGACGGTTGAGTACAGCGGCAGCGCCCGCTCGGGATAGATCGATAGCGCGGTGGTCAAGGTCATCCACGCCAGAAACGTCAGCCACAGCGCCAGGGTGCCGCTCCATGGCAAGCGGTATTTTTCTCCCTTGAACACGATGGCCACCATGAGGGTGGCAGCGACGATCATCGCGAAGGGCATCTCGTAGGCAAAACCCCAGGCCTGGCGATGCGGGTTCATGTAACCGAGCCACGACCACACCAGGATGCCGATCCAGGGCCGCCGCAGGATCAGCGGCAAGGTGCAGAAAACCAGCGCGGTAATGACGATGTCACGCATTGTTCAGCCCCTGCCCGGGCGCCAGACGGCTGACCACATAGCGATATTTACCGGATTTTTCCCGGGGAATCGTCTCGACATAGTCGACGCTGATTTCCACGTCCTGGCCCAGGCGCTGGCGAAACGGCTCCTCGATGGCCTGTTTCAGGCCGATGCGACGCGCACGGTCGGCAACGACCTCTACGCGCGTGTGACGCACGGACTCCTGGACGATGCGAAACGCCTCGACACCCGCAATATCGCGCAGCACGTAAATCAGCGCGAGTCCGTGCAGGACGGTGCCATCGGAGGCAATGACGAAATCCGTGGTGCGCCCCTCGACACTGGCCAGCACCGGCAAGCCGCGCCCGCAAGCGCATGTCTCGTCGGACAGGGAGCCCACGTCGCCGGTGCGGTAGCGCACGAAGGGAAATTCACCGGTACAGAGGTGGGTGACCACGATCTCGCCACTCTCGCCGGGATCCACCACCCTGCCGCTGCCGTCGACGATTTCGAGAACGATATGCTCGGCGCTGATGTGCATGCTGCCGCTCGTGCACTGATGGGCGATGAAGCCCGCGTCGCGCCCACCGTAGCCGTTGGCGACCGGGCAGCCGAATGCATTTTCGATGGCTTGGCGCTGGTGGTCGTAGAGCCGCTCCGAGGTGACGAAGACCACCTGCACGCCGACATCGTCGAGACGCAGGCCACCTGCCATGGCGTGTTCCGCCAGCAGCGCCAGGGCAGACGGATAACCAAACAGCATGCGCGGGCGGCGGCTGCGGATGCGCCGGGCAAAAAAATCAAGGTTTTTTTCCGACATTTCAAACGCCGACAACAATTCCGTGCGAAATACCTTGTCGCGCAACAAACGCATCCGGTCCTGGGCGCCCAGTTCGATGGGCGAGCCCCACACCACGATTTCGGGATCGCCGATATCCACGCCCCACCAGCGCGTGGCGCGGCGCTTGGCGGCAACATCGTGACTGATCCGTTCATTGCCGAGATAGAAAATCAGCGGCTCGCCGCTCGATCCGCCGGTATTGAAGCGCTTCAGGCGCGCGCCGCCATTCGCCTTCATCGCTTCGCTGTTGGCGCGGATGGTGGCTTTATCCAGCAATGGCAAGGCGCGCAGATCAGCAACGCTGGTCACAGCGCGGGGATCGAATGCCCGTTCAGCGAACAATTGTCGGTAATAGGGCACGGTCTCGCCGATACGCGCCAGAAAATGGCGGAGATTGGCGACCTGCAATGCCGCGAGTTGCTGCGCGTCGAACCACTGCGAGCACTCCAGGTTGCGATGCAGCGCGCGGGTGTCGTGTTTCTTCAATTTTTCATGAAGCGGAAAAATGATTTCCGCCACGGCTTTTTGGTAGAGGCTCACAGCAGCACCCTCCGCTTGTGGCTGCACAGGCTGATATAGAGTTCGAGCCATCGCTGGCGAACACTGGCCCAGGTGTACTGTTCGACCTGGGCCAGCCCCCGGCCGCGCAGCTGCGCACGCAAATCCGGATCGCTACGCAATTGGTGAATGGCCGCCGCCAGGGCGCCCACGTCCGCCGGGGGAACCAGCAGCGCGGTTTCGCCGTGGCGCACGATGAAGGGCACGCCGCCCACAGCGCTGGATATCACCGGCAGGCCACAGGCGAGCGCCTCCAGCACCGAGTTGGGCATGTTGTCCACCGTGCTCGGGTTGATAAATGCATCTGCCTCGGCGTAGAGCGCGACGATGCCCTGCCTGTCGAGGCGTCCCTCGAAGGTTACCGCCCCGGACACGCCCAGCTGCGCCGCCAGGTTGTGGAGAGAAGCCCGCGCCGGGCCGCTTCCCGCGATACGCAGGCGCAGCGCCGGATCGCTGCGAAACACCTGCGCGAATGCGCGAATGGCCGTGTCGATGCCGTAGAGAGGCTCGAGGTTGCGGGTGATGACCAGCGTGAAGGGACGCGTGCACGCGCCTTCGGCGACAGCGCTGCCCGGCTTGAAAATATCGCGGTCGATGATATTGGGAATCACCAGCGCGTCCTCGCCGTAGTGTTTGAACACGGCTTCGAGAAAACCCGATGGCACAACGACCGCCGCCGCCTTCCGCAGCGAGGGTTTCACGCGCGAGAACGAGCGCCGGAAATAGTCCGGTGCCTCGCCACCGCGATAATTGACGATCACCGGCGTGCCGCGCAGCCAGCCCAGCCACAGCACCGGCGCACTGAAAAGCTGCCAGGACCAACCCGAGTTCGCCATCAGATGAATCACGTCCACGCGCCCTGCCAGCCGCCACACAGCAAGCAGATACGGCAGCAGGCGGCAGAGTGCGCGCAAACCGGGGATCGGCGCGACGAAGGCCGGCCGATAGGGGCCATTGGTGGCGAGTTGCTCTACCGCGATGCCCTCGCCCGCCAGCAGCTCGGCCAGTTGCCGGGCCTGCAGCGCCATGCCGCCATTGGGCGGCGGCCGCGGCGCCACCAGTCCGACGCGCAATGTTGCGTCATCAGAACGAACGTTCATCGCAAGCCACCGTAAACAGCTTCATAGCGCGCCACGCTGGCGCGCCAGGTGCGCTCTTTCTCCACGAAGGCGCGCCCGCTGGCGCGCAGCCGCTGCCAGTTCTCGCGCTGGGTGAGGAGACGCCCGACCGCCTGTACCAGCGCCTCGGGCCGACCGGCGTCGAACAGCATCCCGGTGTCGCCGTCGCGGATCAGTTCGCGGTGTCCGCCCACCGCGGAGGCCAGCACCAGGCGGCCCTGCGCCATGGCTTCCAGAGGCTTGAGCGGCGTGACCAGATCGGTGAGGCGCATCGCCAGGCGCGGGTACACCAGAATGTCCACCAGGTTGTAGAAGTCCTGGACCTGGTCATGGGGCACCCTGCCGGCCATGATCACCGCCGCGGACAGATCGAGGCGCGCGACCAGCGCCCTGATTTCACGCTCCTGCGGGCCGCCGCCCACCAGCAACAGGCGCAGCTCGGGGTACCTGGCGAGCAGGGCCGGCAGGGCCTGCAGGATCAGGGGAATGCCTTCGTAGGCATAAAACGAGCCGATGAAGCCCAGTACCGTCTTGCCGGTCAGACCCAATTGCGATTGCAAGTCAGCCCGCGCCGAAATGCCGAAGCTGAACCCTTCGGTATCCACCGCATTGGGAATGACGGTGATTTTTTCCGCGGCAATACCGCGACCGGCAATTTCCTGACGCAGCCCCTCGCAGATCGTGGTGATGGCATCGGCGCGCCGAAAGACGTGGCTTTCGAGACCGCGACTCAGGCGGTAGCGCAGGCCCCATTCGCGACTGGTGCCGTGATCCACCGCCGCGTCTTCCCAGAAGGCGCGACACTCGTACACGACCGGCAGCTTCAGGCGGCGCCCGGCACGCAGGGCGGCAACACCGTTGAGCGCCGGCGAGTGGGCGTGGAGGACATCGGGCTTTTCCTGCTCCGCCACCTCTTCGATGCGTCGCGCCAGGGTGTGAATGACCTCCCACTGATTCAGCAGCGGCAGTCGCCCGGCCAGGCCGCGGCCGCCCGGGGTGCGATAGAAATGCAGATCGTCCACGGATTCTTCGAGGGCGTCTTGCGGCTCGCCCCGCGCCCGCAGCTGCTTGAGGCCCGTGATGTGCGCCGTGTGCCAGCCCAGCGCGCGCTGGCCGCGCAGCAGATTGCAGGAGCGAAAACTGTAGCCGCTGTGAAGTGGTACGGAGTGATCGAAAATATGCAGAATTCGCATGCAAGCCTCTACGACAAGAGTGCGACGCGCGCCGCCGGTGCGGCATCGCAGGCAGCGTCGCTGTGGCGCGAAAGCGCCGTGCCATCGTTGCAGACGGCGGCGCGGAACATCAGCAGCGACCACAGGGGCACGCTGTGGTCGCCGCGCCCGGACTGATGCTCGTTCACCAGCCGCGTCAGACAGGACTGGTTGAACAGTCCGGTATCCGCCAGCTCGCCGTCGAGCAGATCGCGCCGCAGGCGCGTTTTCAGCGGCCCGCGAAACCATTTCGCGAGCGGCACCGCAAACCCCATCTTGGGGCGGTAGAGCACGTCATCCGGCAACAGCGCCCGCAGGGATTTTTTCAGGATGTACTTGCCCTCCGCGCCGCGCAATTTCACATCGGCGGGCAATCCGCACACCCATTGCGCAAAGTGGTGGTCGAGCAGCGGTACCCTCACCTCCAGCGAATGCGCCATGCTGGCGCGATCCACCTTGGTGAGAATGTCGCCGGGCAGATAGGTTTTCATGTCGAGATATTGAATCAACGAAAGCGGGTCATCCGTGGGGCTGCGCGCCGCGTGTTCGGCAAATACGGTGGCCGCCGAATAGCCTTGCAGTTCTCGCTTGAGAGCCGCGCTGAACATGGCCTGGCGCTGGTTACTGTTGCACAGCGATACCGAGTGCAGATACGCCTCGACGCTGTTGCGCGCCAGTGCCTGGAAAGTCGTCTTGGCGCGCAGGGGACGCGGCGCCCAATCGGCCTTCGGATAAAGCCGCGCCAGTGTCGCGAACAGGGGCCGCCGCAAGGCGAGAGGCAAGGCTGCGCGCAGGCGCTGCTCGTTCATGTGCCAGCGGTAGCGGCGATAACCGGCAAAAAGTTCGTCGCCGCCATCGCCCGACAGCGCCACCGTCACCCGCTGGCGCGCCAGCTGGCACACCCTGTAGGTGGGAATCGCGGAACTGTCGGCGTAGGGTTCATCGTACAAATCCGCCAGTTGGTCCAGCAGGCTGAAATCGTCGCTGTCGACCGTGCGTTCGAAATGTCGCGTCCCATAGCGTTTTGCCACCATGGCGGCGTAGGCGGTTTCATCGAATTGCCGCTCATCGAAACCGATGGCACAGGTATTGACCGGCTCGTCCTGAAGTTGCGCCATCATCGCCACCACGGCGCTGGAATCGACACCGCCGGACAGAAAAGCGCCCAGCGGCACCTCCGCCACCAGCCGCATCCGCACCACGTCGCGCAAGCGCGACAGCAGTTCTTCCTGCATTTCCGCTTCGCTGCCCACCGACACCGGCGTGAAGGCGATATCCCAGTACTGGCGCTGCGCCGGCAGCGCCGCGCCGCGCCCGAGCAGCAGGCTGTGGCCGGGGCGCAGCTTGCAGACATTGCGATAGATGGTTTTGGGTTCGGGAATATAGCCGAGCGCGAAATAATCCTCGACGGCCTGGGCATCCAGCACTCGCCCAAGCCCTGGGTGCGCCTTCAGAGCCTTGAGCTCCGAGCCAAAAATGAATTGCCGATCCGCTAATTCGGCATAGAACAGCGGCTTGATGCCGAAGCGGTCGCGGGCCAGAAAAAGGCTTTGACGGGTTTCATCGTAAAGGGCGAAGGCGAACATGCCGCGAAAATGTTCGACGCAGCGTTCGCCCCACTGCCGCCAGGCGTAGAGAATCACCTCGGTATCGCAGCGGGTCTTGAAGACATGGCCCAGTGCGGACAGCTCCTGCGCCAGCTCGCGAAAGTTGTAGATTTCGCCGTTGTAGACGACGCAAAGTGCGCCGTCCTCACTGCACATGGGCTGCTGGCCGGATGCGAGGTCGATGATGGACAGGCGCCGGTGGGCGAGCCCGATGCCACCCGAAATATACAGGCCCCCCTCGTCGGGGCCGCGATGGAATTGCGCCTGATTCATTGCCGCCAGCAGTGCGCGCGGCGCTTGCCGTTGCCCGTTGAGATCAAAAATTCCCGCTATTCCGCACATGTTCAGAGTCCTGCCGGATGCGGCTCGCGCACCGCATCTCGCAAAATGCCGTCGTAAACGTCCAGGTAGCGCGCAACCGTGCGCTGCCAGTCGAAATCCCGCTCCACGCGACACCGGGCCGCGCGCCCCAATGAGCGGCAGCGCGCGGGATCCGTCACCAGTGACTCGATCGCCCTGGCCAGGCCATCCACATCGCCAACCTCGACCAACAGGCCCGAGACACCCTGTTCAACCAGTTCCGGATTGCCGCCGGTGCGGGTGGCGATGACCGGCAGGCCGCTGGCCATCGCCTCCAGCACCGTGTTGGATATGCCTTCCGCCAGCGACGACAGCACAAAGACATCCATGCAGCGCAGCAACTCGGGGACATCGTCGCGGTCGCCGCACAGCCATACGCAATCGCTCAGGCCCAGTGTCGTGATCGCACTTTCGAGCGCGGCGCGCTGCGGGCCTTCACCGACGATCAACAGGCGCAGGGTGGCGCGCAGCCGGGGTCGCGCCCGCAACAGGCTGGCCAGTGCCGTCACAATCGCTGCCTGATCCTTGACCGCCGCGAGCCGACCGACAGTGCCAAGTACCCGGCAGTCGGTGCAAAAAAAACCGCCCGGCGCACTGGCCAGTACCCCCTGCGCAAGCGCTTCGCCACTGCCGGGCCGCGGCCGGAAGCGCTGCTGATCGACGCCGTTATAGATCTGAACCACCTTCTCTTGCGGTATGCCCACCACGGTGATCAGCCACTGGGCGAGATCCTGGCTGACGGCGATGAAACGCTGGATGAGCGGGCTCAGGACAAGGCGCAACAAGCGGTATTTGGCGTTGCTGCCATCGAGGTCGGCCATGTCTCTGCCGTGCTCTCCATGCACGCGCCGGCAGCGCGGCATCAGCACGCCGAGCGCCTGGGTTTCGAGGGCGGCGAGATTGCGGGTATGAATGATCGCGGGCTGCAGGCGCCGCAAATGACGCCACAGGCGCCAGTACATTGCCAGATCGTGGCCGGGCTTCTTGCCCAGTTCGATGATTTCCACCACCGGCGCCGTTATGCGCCTGGCAAAGAGCTGCGCGTCGCTCAGGCAGATCACCGCGTGCCGGTAGCGCGACGGCGGACAGCGGTTGATGAGATTGACCAGCCCGTTCTCGAGACCGCCCGTGCCCAGCGCATAGATGACGTGCACGATCAGCGGCGTCGCCTTGCGCGAGGATTCGTGTGACCGCACTCTGCTCATTCGGAGACCCCCTGCTCGAGCGCTGCCGCAATGGCCTCGTGATGAGCAGCAAGAAACTTTTGCAGCACAGGTCGCGCCTGCGCCGCGTCGCTCGCCATCGGTGTCGCAATGAACACCCGCGTGCCGCTGCGGCGCCCAGCGACGATTTGCTGTCTGGCCTCTAGCAGCTTTACCACATAGGGGTTGGCCGTATCGCGACCGTCGATGCGATACCAGGACCACGCCAGCAGGTTCTCCCGCTCGTCAGCCAGCCAGGCTTCATCCACCTGAAGTGGCACGCCGCCCAGATCGATGCGATGCGGTTGCCGGGAAACGACGCGCCAGCGCTTGCGATCGGGGCGCCACGGATCGGTGCCGCTGACCAGTTCGACACCGCGGCGCTGCTGCAAATATTGACGCAGGTGCAAGCCGACCACCTCGGGCGTAGCCGCGGCGGTGCCGACATAGGTTTGGTCCAGCTGGCGATCCGCGTCCTCGAGCGCGGGCCGCCAATGCCCATCTTCCGCAGCCGCCCACTGCCAATTGCCCTGCGCCGCTGGCGCCGCCAGCTCGGCGCTCATCATCGCGGCGGCGTCGCGGTTGAGGGTGAGCGCCGCCGCGGGCCACAGTCCGGCGCACAGAATTGCCAGGCCGGCAACCGACAGGATCGAACGCGTGCGGTTTTGTGGCGGGGATGGGGCCGCGACCCGCGACTGCACCACTGGCTGCTGCCACAAGCCACCTATCCAGAACATTGCCATCATCACCAGGCCAAAAAATACCCAGCCGTAGATCAGGTGGTCACCGCCGATACCGATACGCATCTCGCTCGCGTGGCCCACCATTACCACGGCATACGCCCTGATACTGTTGGCCAGGATCGGCACGATGATCGCCGCCAGCACAAATACCGCCCTGCGCCACGGGCTGTAATAGGTGAGATAGGCGTAGAGCAGGCCCAGGGTGACCGACGCCACCAGGTAGCGCACCCCGCTGCATTCCTCGATCACCGACCAGGTGCCGGTGGGCAGGGTCAGAAACATACCCTCGCGAAACACGGGAATCTCGCTCAGGCGCAGGAGAAACTCGGTGGTGTCGGCGGTGAATTCCATCAGCGGCGCGATCGCCCATTCACCCATGGGCACCGCGAGAAACAAAAACCCGAGGGGAAACGCCGCTCGCCTGGTCAGCGCCGTGCCCAGGATTGTCCAGACGCCCGCCACGATCACAGCCACAAAAGCCAGTTGCTCGACGACCCTTACATCCACCAGATGGCCCAACAGCCAGGCGAGACCGGCGGCCAGTATCAACACCAGGGCGCGGGGTTCGGGCCTGCTGTGCGCCAGGTCGATGGCCTTTCGCATCCGCCACAGCAGCCACAGGCTGATGGGCAGAATTAAAAAGCCGTGCGCGAACGTCTGGGAGCGCAGCCAGATCGTGACCATGGACGCCAGGGTGTCGTAAAAAAGGCAAGCGGCGAGCACACAGTAGAGGATCAGCGCCGCGGCCACGGCTTTGCGGGCGGTGGCCGGCTGCGCGAGGTGCCGGGTGGCCGTCGCTGTGTGCAGCCGCGGCGTGGCGGCCAACCCCTGCGCCTCGCCGCTCACATCCCGTTCCAGCGGCAGCTCCGTACCCCTGGCACCCCCCGGATCATTCATGGCCGGCGCCCTCCCCGTGCTGCAACAGCCGCACCACTGTCGACAAGCTGTGATTCCAGTCGTAGGCGCGTTGCACATGGGCACGCGCGCGCGCCCCCAGGCCCGAGTGAACACCGCCGAGAATGTCGCGCAGCCCGCGCCGGTAGTCAGCGACCCTGTCGGCAAGCAAGACATGCTCGCCGGGCACCGCATCGATGCCTTCGAGGCCCTTGCCGCTCACCAGCACCGGAATTGCCATGGCCATGGCTTCGAGCACCTTGTTCTGCACGCCGCGGGCCACGCGCAGCGGTACCACCGCGGCAAGCGCGTACTTGAGGTAAGGCCGCACATCGGGCACCCGCCCGGTAACCACCACGCCGGGCAAGCCGGCGAGGCGCCGCACGCTTGCGGTGGGTGCGGCGCCGACGATGTAAAACACCAGTGCTGGATGCTCGGCGCGCAACGCGGGGAACAACGTGCGCGCAAACCCGTCAACGGCATCGACGTTGGGCCAATAGTCCATGGCGCCGGTAAAAACCAGAGCCCGACAGCCTGCCGGAAAGGGATTTTGCATTGATTCAGCGCTGTCGGGATCGAAATAACTGAAATCGACGCCGTTGCTGAAGAAACCGGTCCTGGCGGCATTTTCCGGCGACAGGCGCTGAAACAGCGCGGCTTCGGCGCTTGAAACAAAGAGCGCGGCATCGAAGCCTGCCGCCATGGCCTTTTCATGATCGAGAAGACGGCGCGCTTCCCGCGCATACAGCCAACTGAGGGGCCAGGCTTTTCGCGCAGCGTACTGATGCCATTTGTCGGAATCCACATCGACGAAATCGATGACCTTGCGCTGAAAGCCGTTGCCACTGCGGGGCAGGAATTGCGCCATGACCGATGAATACACCAGCACATGGCGGATCTCCCGCGCGCCACAGGTGCGTGCGACCCAGTTTTGCATGTCGGGATCCGCGTAGTAAGGCAGCGACAACGGCGCTCCCGTCAACAGTCCCGTCAGGCTGCGCGCAGTCGCCTGCCAGGGTATCAGCGGTCGCAGCAATAGCTCGCGGCAATAGTTTTCGAGTTCCGGCGCCCAGCGCCAGTCGCTGGCGTCATCGACAAAACTGGCGAGGTAGATATCGAAGTGAACACTCAGATGGCGAAGCAGGTGGAATGCGCGAATCTTGTCGCCCTTGTGGGGCGGATAGGGAATGCGGTGGCACAAAAACAACAGGGGTGGCCGTTCGTTGGCTGCCGGCACCGCACGAGTCTGTGGCTTTGTGTCGCCAACCTGCTCGGTGCATTGCCGGGCCGGGGTCGCCATCAGCCGAGACTCCGCGCAAGCGCCGGGCCGATCAGGTTGGCCACCGGCAGAGGCAGGCGCCGCCAGGCATCCACCAGCAAGCGGTAGCGGGGATTGGCGGGATTGACATCCGGCATATGGCTGGCCGTCACCAGATAATATTCGTACGCCAAGGGCTGCGCCTCGAAACCCCAATTGCGCTTGAAATGATAGGGCCCCGAATCGCGCTTGCTGCGGCCGAAATCAAAGCTGGTCAGCCCCTCATCGGCGCTGCGCCGCATCAGTTCCCAATACATGAAGTCGTTGCAGCCCTTGATGGTGCGCGCCCGGGCGACGCTGCCGCCGTAATACGGCAAGACTTCGCCGCGAAAATAAAAACTCATGACCCCGGCAACATCCTCGCCCCTGTCGACGATCATCAGCACGCGGCAGGCCGCGCCAAACTCCTGTCGCAACACGTCGAGATAGCGGCGGCTGAATACCGGCGTGCCGAGGTTGCGCACACTCTCGGCGTATACCCGATACAGCCGCGCGCTGCCCGGATCTTCCTCGCTGACCAGACTGGCCGCAATGCCCTTGCGCACCATCGCGCGCTGCTTGTTGGGAATGGCCTTGAGATTGACGGCGTTATCCGCGTCGATAGGTTTGCGAAAAGTGTAATAGAGATTTTTTACCGGCCAGCCACTGCGCGAAGGCTCGACATTGCGCAACTCCAGCGCGTCCACGTTCAACTGTTCCGCCAGGTCGCAAGCGGCCTCGCGCAGCGCCACCCTTGCGGCATCGGTGTTTGCCGCGATCCCGCCATAAACACAGAACGGCAGGCTGGCCAGGGTGTTGCCGAACAGGCGGCTTCGCACCTGAGCGAGGGGCACAACACCGACGATACGGGGCGTGGCGCCGTCGGCCATTTGCTCGGCGAGAAGAAAATAGGTTGTGTGACCGAAGGCATCCTGCAACACGCGCCGCCAGCCCCAGCGATGAAAAAAGGTGGCTTGCGGACAGCTCTCGACAAATGCGTCCCATGCTTTTTGATCTGCCGGATTGCAAAGGCGCACGGAAACACTCATGACGCCCTCCGCGAAGCGGCGGCGGAATCCGTATCACCAGGGCCGATGACCGGGGCGAAAACCCGGTCCATGCGGTCCCAGCGAAAATCCCGCAGCAGGCAGTGCAGCCGTGCTTCCATCTGCTCCAGATTCAGATAATGACGAAACCGGGTTTTCAACGACAACCCCGGCGGACGCGGCTGGCGCGGATCGATTTCCCAGGGGTGGAAATAGAAAACGCCACTCTGCCCTTCTGCATCATTGACGCGACGCAGCGCCCAGCGGGAAAACGCGTAGGGAAACAGGCGGAACCAGCCGCCTCCGCCGCAGGGAATATTGCGACCGCCAACATTGACCGTGGTCACCGGTATTTCCGCGAGACGCCCCGCCGCGGCGCGGAATGCGAAGCGCGGCGCGCCGGGCATACCGTACAGGTCGTGACGGATCGGCACGATGCTCGAACTGTAGCGATAGCCCGCATCCGCCAGCACCTCATGGGCCCAGGGCGTGGCCGTGCCTATCGAATAGCTGGCGGCACGGTAGCCGAGCACCGGCAGCGCGGCGATATCCTCCAGCAGTGCCCTTGTGCGCGTGACATCACTGCGAAAAGCCGCCGCCTGCTGCGTATCGACGCGGATGTGCTCCCAGCCGTGACTTGCCAGCTCGTGCCCTTCGGCGGCGATGCGACGCACCATGCCGGGCAGCCGCTGCGCCACCCAGCCCAGCGTGAAAAACGTCGCCTTGACGCCATGGCTGTCGAACAGCGCGAGAATGCGCTCCACATTGGCCTCGACGCGCAGCGGCGTCACCTCCCAGGTGTCGCGTGCTACATGGGGTGCGAACGCGGACACCTGAAAATAATCCTCCACGTCGACACTGATGGCGTTGACGATCGGCGGCGAAGACTTCACAAGACTGCCCTCCTCTGTCGACACCAGGTGGCGATGATCGACACGATGCGCTCAGCCGCGCGCCCGTCCCACAGGTCAGGCTGGCGACCGGCCTTGCTGTCACCGGCGATGATGGCGGCATGGGCGCGCTGAATGGCAACCGGGTCGCTGCCCACCACGATGTTGGTGCCCTCCTCGACAGTGATGGGGCGCTCGGTGGTATCGCGCAGGGTCACGCAGGGTATGCCAAGCGCGGTGGTCTCTTCCTGAATACCGCCGGAATCCGTCAGCACCAGGCGCGCACCGCTCATCAGGCCGAGCATTTCCCGATAGCCCTGGGGCGGGAGCAGGAAAATATTCGCCGCTGCCAGCAGGCTGTCGAGGCGCGCTTGCGCGATGCACGCTCGCGTGCGGGGATGGATGGGAAAAACCAGCGGCGTCACCTTGCCGATGTCCGCCAGCGCCTGCAGCAGACCACGAAGCACCGCGGGATCATCGACGTTCGCCGGGCGGTGCAAGGTGACGAGGCCGTAACTGCCCTCATGGCACGCAGGTGCGCCGGCGCCTGCCAGCGTCCGCCGCGCCGGTACGGCACTGGCGAGGTTGTAGCGCAGGGTGTCGATCATGACGTTGCCGACGAAGAAGATTTTTTCCTCGCCTATGCCCTCGCGCCGCAGGTTGTCGGCGGCACAGCGCTCCGACGTAAAAAGCAGATCGGAGAGCTGATCGGTGAGGATGCGATTGATTTCTTCCGGCATGGTGCGGTCGCCGCTGCGCAAGCCCGCCTCCACGTGAATCACCGGAATATTTTTCTTGGCTGCCACCAGCGCACATGCCAGGGTCGAGTTGACATCGCCCACCACAAGCACCGCGGCGGGGCACAGTTGATCCACCACCGGCTCGAAGCGCTGCATGATCGATGCGGTTTGCGTGGCGTGACTGCCCGATCCCACTTCGAGGTCCACGTCCGGTTCCGGAATGTGCAGCTGCTCGAAAAATGTGTGTTTCATGGCGGCGTCGTAATGCTGCCCGGTATGAACCAGGCTCGCCGTCAGGCCACTGCCGGAGGCTCTGATGGCGCGCAGCAGGGGCGCTATCTTCATGAAATTAGGCCGTGCGCCCACCACGCACAGAATGTGCGGGAGGGAATCTTTCTCGTGCCGCGATGGCGAATATTCGAATGTCGCCTGCGCCATGCCGATGTCGGCCATTGTTGTCGGAGCCATTAGAATTGGTGCCTTATTGAAAGTGTCACCCTGTTTTCGCTGTAGCGGTTGAGAACGAAATCGGACTCCTGCCGCGTGTGTTGGTAGCCCAGCGTCACGGTGGTGTCGTTACCCAGCTGGCGTGTGAAACCCACCCCCGCCCGCCAGGTTTGCGAGCGCTGGCCAAAGGGCCCGACGTTGCCACCCTGGCCTTCCCGCTCACTCCAGCTCAGCCGCGCATTCCCGGTCAGGGTCGCCGACAGCGAACGGGAAAAGGTCAGGCTCATATCGGAAAATTCGGCTTCGCCGCCATCTTCCGTGCGCTCCTGCTCGGAGTTGGCGGCGGCAAAGGTGATGGTGGTGCGCCGCCCGGTAAAGCGATAGCGCACCGCGAGGCGCTCGTTGATGACGGGCGTATTGCCGAGGAAAGTGGGTTGACCGTCCACCACCAGCGGATCGCCAGGCAGTTGGCCAAAGTTCGGATCGCCGCCGATGCCAGGCACCAACGGATCGTCGAAATTGCCGGCGGTGCGCAGGTTGCGCGGGAATGTCAGCGTGCGCTCATAACTGACGACCAGCTCGCGGCGCTTGTGGTGATAGCGCACGAGTGCGCGCGGTGTGGTGCCAAAAAACCGTTCGCCGGTGCCAATGGAGACCTCGATTCTGTCATTGGGCGTCCAGCGCACGCCCGCATCCCAATAACCGCCATCGACATCATCGCGGGCACTGGTAAATTCATTCCACTCCTCGCCCACCAGGCCATTGATCTGCCAGGCCGGATTGAATTGCAAGGCGGCGCGAATTTCCGCGGACGACAATGTGTTGTCAAAGGCGGGGCCCTGGTCGCTCGCTTCATACTGCACATTGCTGTAGCGGCCCGCCACGCCGGTGGTGAAGCGGTTGCCGCTGCGTTCGGTGCCGAGGTCGAACTCGACGCGGTCCTCACTGCTGTCGCCGAGCACGTTCACTTCGTTGTACTGTTCGCTGTAGCGATAGCGCAGGCGCAGGTCGGCAGCGTCGAAGACGGGGCGTTCGAGCAGCGCGCCCACACCGTAGTGATAGGTGATATTGGTGTTGTCGCGAGCGTTGAGATTATCGCGCCCGCCGGCGGCGAAAGGGTCGATGGGATTGCGTCCCACGAAGGCATCGGACTCGAGCGTCAACCAGTTGTCGATCACTTCCAGGTCGCCGCGATAACGCAGGCGCGGCACCACGGCCTGGCGATTGCCGCGCCCTGCCGGTCCTCTGCCACAATCGAGATTGCTGTCGGCCAGGCTGTTGTACTCGACGGCGCCTGCCAGATACAAACTGGCGCGCGCGCCCTCGCCGCGCAGATAAACGTCCGGCGTGATGGTGGCCGCGCCGCGCACATCCTTGTCGCTGTCCCTGAGGCAGACATTATCGGAAATATAGGCAGACATGCTGACACCGGCTTCCCTCTGCCACTCGGCGCCGCAAACTGCGCCGGGCAGCAGCGCCGCACCAATCAGCTCGCAGGTCAACAAGATGGCCGGGCATTTCATCAGCGCGCTGCCTCCTCTCGAGGCGAGACCGCCATGTCTCTGCGACCATAGCCGTAGCCATAACCATAGCCGTACCCATAACCATAGCCGTGGCCAATGCCAAAAAAACTGAAACGCCGGCGCGGGGATTTGTTGAGCAACACCGCGACCATCTTGTCGGCGCCCAGCTGTTCCATGGCCTCTCGCACCGCGTGCTGCGGTGTGACATTGGCCGCCGCCACGAAAACGATCTGCCCCATGAAGCTGGCGAGCACCGCCGACTCCGTGGTCAGAAGCAGCGGCGGCGAGTCGAAGATGATCACTCTGTCGCTGTAGCGCGCGGAGAGCTCCAGCATCAGCTGGTACATGTTTTCACTGGCGAGCAATTCGGTGGCGCGCTCATGGGGCACCCCTGCCGGCAGCACACTCAGCTTGTCGATATTGGTGCGCAGAATGACGTTCTGCGGCTCGATGTTTTCGTCCATCAGGATATCGATCAGACCGGGGGTGCTTTGAGGAACACCAAGTACCTCACCGGCCGTGGCCTTGAGCACGTCCGCATCGACAAACAGCACGGTTTTATCCTGCTCCATGGCGATACTCATGGCCAGGTTCAGCGATGAAAATGTCTTGCCATCCCCTTCCAGAGCACTGGTCACCATGATGAGGTTGGCATTGCGCATATTGAGGCCGGCCTGGCCGGCAATGTTTTTCAGCAGCGGTCGCTTGATGCCGCGAAATTCCTCGGCAATGACGCTGCGCGGTGTGGCGGGTGTCAGGTAGCCGGCATCCTTGAGAGCATCCAATGGCAGCTCGAGACGCCGCCCTGCGCCTCTCCCGTTGACATGGCGAGAGCCGTCGCCTTCGTGGCCAGGAGCCGGGATGGCGTGAGTTGCCTGTGCAACCTGGGCGCCACTTCCTTCATGGGTGTTGCCATTTTTTCCCTTGGCTTTTCCAACACTGCTGTCCGAGCTGTCGGCTACTTCCCCGTCACTGGTGGCGTCGGGTGTGCGCAGCTGCTTGAGACTGCCAAGGGCTTTCTCGATGGTACTCATTGCGGACTCCTTGGCATTTGCGTTATCCGAAGGGCGAATCGTTCAGTTGTTGTCTGTTGTCCTGCTGTCCCCGGTGCCGGCGCCGTGATATTGCCCGCGTCAGGCGAGCAACCCGGGCAATATCACTACGCCGGCAAAGGCCATCAACAAGCCGCAGCCGCAGGCAGAAAAACTCGCCAGGCGCCAGAGATCACCACGTTTTTCCGCCTCGCCCTTGTGATACGTCACCACGCCCAGCAACGGCATACCGCTGGTATGCGCGAGCATGCGGGCATCGGTGACGATGGGGTGCAGCAGCGAAATCAACAGCGCGAGCGCGCCGCCCGCGCCCAGCGCCAGCACCAGTACACCGGCGTTGAGCAGCGGTTTATTGGGCTGACTGGGCTGGCGCGGCACGAAGGGCGGATCGATCACTCGGAAAGTCACGTCGCCGGTATTTTTCTGGACGTCGCCCGACAGTCGCGCCGATTCGCGACGCTCAAGCATTTGCTGATGCTGACGGGAAATCACGTCATAGTCGCGATTCAACTGCTTCAACTGCGCCTCGACTTCCGGAATCTGGTTCACCTTGGCGTTCAACTCCTTGACACGCGCCTCGAACTCCGCCACCCGTACCCGCACCTCGGCGACCTGTGCCTGGGTTTCTGCCAGCATGGAGCGCATCCCCTGGTAGACCGGGCTGTTTGACATGATGCTGTAACCGTTGCCCGAGGTGTCACGCATTTGCTCGTATTCGAGTTCCCTTTCGGCTTCCAGCTCGGCGATGAGACCTCGCACCCGGCGTATTTCCGGGTGCTTGTCGGTATAGCGGGTCAACAGGCCGTCCAATTGCACCCGCAGGCCCTGGATACGTGCATCGAGCGGCGAATTGATTCCTCCCAGTGAACCTCCGGCGATGAATACCGGCTCTTCGCCCTCCAGCTGGCGATGCAGTTCGTCACGCCGGTTTTCCAGTTCCCGCAACTGCAGAAGTGCTTGCTGCAAGCTGCCGCGGGCCAGTTGCAGGCGGCTGAAATAATCGCCGCTCTCGCCCGGCAGCACATCGACGTTGGCCTGCTTGAAAGCCGCAAGGCGAGCCTCTGCTTCAATCAGCCGCTTTTCGGATTCGGCAAGCTGTTGCTCGAGAAAGCTCTGCGCGCCCGAACTGTCCAAGCGCTTGTCGCTTACCGACGTCTCGATGAAAACCGTAATCAGCGCCTGGGCGAGGCGCCGCGCCGTCTCCCGGTCGGGATCGGTCACCTTGATGGCGTAGAGGGAATCGTTGCCGCGGGTGCCGCTGATTGAAATAGAATTTTCCAGGCGTTTTATCAGCGAATCCTTTTGGCTTTCATTGGTGACCCGCAAATCCATATCCGTCATGCGCGCCAGCTTTTCCAGGTTGGGACGGCTGAGCAGCGTGCGGCTCATCAGCGCGATGCGCTCGTTGACGTTGGGCGTGACCGTGAGCCCCCGCATCAGCGGACGCAGCACCGTGTTGGTGTCGACGAAAACCCTGGCCGTGGCGACATAGGACTCGGGCATCCGCGCCACGAAGGCCCAACCGGCGATGGCGACGATCCAGGCCAGGCACAGCGCGAGCCAGCGGTGGTGCCATATCCCAAGTACGTAGCTTTGTAATTGTGCAAACGCGTCCTGCATAACTGATTATCCTTTGTCGAAAGGACCCTTGCCGTGGAGCGAAAAAACACCGGAACCGATTGGCACTTGAACAAATCCCGGCACCGCTCGTGGCCTCTGCCAGGTGGAGCAGTTCAAAACCAGGATTCCGAAATAATCACGATGTCGCCCGGCTGAAGAGCAAGATTGGCTGAAATATCACCCTTCTTGAGGAGATCATCGAGACGCAGTCCGTAGGACTTGTGCGCGTCCCCATCCTTGCGTACCAGCACAGATTTATTGCCTGCCGCAAATTCGGTCATGCCACCGACGGCGATCATCACATCCAGCAAGGTCATGTGTTGGGCATAGGGAACAGTCGCCGGCTTAACGGCCTCACCGACCACGCGAATCTGTTGTTGAGGTATACCGACGAAACCATTGACGATGACACTCACCACTGGCTGGCGAACGTACTCGGCATAGACCTTCTCGATGTCGCGGGCCAGTTCCGTCGCGGTTTTTCCGCTGGCCTGCAAGTCCTCCACCAGACGCGTGGTGAGCTTGCCGTCGGGGCGCACGACACCAATACTGCTGAGTTCGTCGTTGCCCCACACAAAAATTTCCATGGTGTCGCCCGGGCCGATGACGTAGTTGTAATCCGCTCGATCGAGAAGCTCCGCTTGCGGAATCGGTTGCGCACCGCAGGCAACCAGCAGCGCCGCCGCAATCACTGCACTGCAAAGCAGCGCGCCGCGACCTGCAATCACCAACGGCATCGAGGACAAGAACGAGGACTTGATCATTTTGCCTGCTCCTATTGAGCCACTTGCGACCCTGTATTTTTTTGATGTTTGGCCTCGCAGCTGCAACCATGTCCACCACGAGACCAGCGGCTCGTATGGCCGTGGAGCAGACACACTGGGCATGTCCGGCTCTCCTGCGGGGAGAAATGCATGAGCGAAGAGTAGCGACCTTTGCCGACTCCTTATGTACGGTGGTGCACATAGCGCAGGCAATTTTTCGACGGCAGGAATGCGTTCCAGCAGGATCGAACATACTGAGGAGGGACCGGCAAATATGAATGAATATCCATATTTTTTGTGCCACTCCAGCCAAGGCATAAATCGCGCCAACTCTAGTGATTGAGCTGTAAGCTGTAAGTTGAACTCTGATAGGACTCAGTTCTTACAGAGCGTGTAGGGGCAATTCATGAAACCGGCTTTATCGGTTCGCGCAATTGCCCCTACGGTATTCATCCGGAATCAATCGGCAGGGTTGTAGACCAAATTCCTGGCGTAGAAAAAAAAGATGTAAAACTTTCTGACACCCGATGCGGCTACGGGGCAATCCTATCGTGATGTAATACCGGTGGCAGATATTCAGCGGCGAGCGCGCGGCGGTCGATCTTGCCATTCTGGTTGTGGGGCATCGCTTGTCGTACGATGATTTTTCCGGGTTGCATATAGCTCGGCAGTTCTTTCTGACAACAAGACGCCAGCGCGTTGACCACGGCGTCGGCATCGGCGACATCCGCATCTGCCGGCGTAACGATCAGGAAAATGGCCTGACCGAGCTGGTCATGGGGAATACCCATGGCCACCGCCGCGGCCACCGCACCGGAGGCATAGGCGACCTCCTCGATCTCGGTGGGGCTTACCCGGTAGCCGGATGTTTTGATCATGTCATCCTTGCGGCTGACGAAATACAGATAGCCGTCGTCGTCCATGATCACCTGATCGCCGGACCACACGGCAAGCTCCGGCACCGGCAAATTGGCGTCCTGCCCTGGGCAGGGGCGGAAACGCTCCGCCGTTTTCTCCCTGTCATTCCAGTACCCCAAGGCCACCAACACGCCGCGGTGAACCAGCTCACCGGGCTCGTGGGGGCCACAGACCTGTCCCGACTCATTGACCACGAGTATTTCGGCGTTGGGAATCGCCTTGCCAATCGAACGGGGACGCAATGCAACCTGGTCCGGAGGCAGGTAGGTGGAACGGAAAGCTTCGGTGAGGCCATACATCAAAAAAATATCGGTGCGGGGAAGTCTTTGCGCAAGTGTTCGGGTGGTTTTCTCCGGCATGGCTCCACCGGTGTTGGTGATATAACGCAGACAGTCTGAAACCTCCTCTGGCCAGGAAGTCTGTATGAGCTGGTTCCACAGCGGCGGCACCGCCGCCAAACCCGTAATGCGATACTGTACAACGGCGCGCAACACGTCCTGCGGCAGAAGGTAATCCATGAGCACGACGGACGCCCCTACGCTAAATGCCGTGGTGACCTGACTCAAACCCGCGTCGAAGCTGAGGGGTAGAACCGCGAGTATCCGGTCACTTGATGTGTTGTGCAGATATTGCGCGACACTGCGTGCCCCCGCCACGATATTGCGATGAGAGAGCACCACGCCCTTGGGATTTCCGGTACTGCCCGACGTGTAGAGAATCGCCGCCATGTCGCCGTCGATACGGCGATGACCTCGGCGATAAGCCGCGTCGGCGAGCGCAGCCCAGGGTACGATCTGCCTGGCCGGGTTGTGCTCGACGATGTCCACCGCTCCGCCGTCGGCCAGATCTCCCACGACGACAAACGTGTGGACACTTTGCCAATGTCCGATCTCCCCCGACAGAATTTGCAGGCGCTGTGCCGAGGTTATCAGCACCCGCGCATGGCAGTGCTCCAGGATATAGCTGACCTGGCGCGGCTTGAGCAGCGGATTGATCGGCACGAAACAGGCCCCCGCACAGGAGGCGCCAAACAAGGCCGCGACGGTTTCGATCTGTTTTGGAAGATAGACAGCGACACGCTCACCACTGGCAATGCCCGTGGCAAGCAGACCACTCGCCACCTGCTGAACCATTTGCCAGAGCCGGGAATAGTCGAGTACCTCGTCTTTATAGCGCAGGGCTGGCTGGTCACCGCCTCCTTCCACACACGATGCGATCAATTCATGAACAAGTTCAGTCATGGCGCTATTTTCCGTTGGCGACAGAAACAAAATTTCATGCAGCAAGTCGAATCCGGTTATTTTTCTCATAAGCCGGAAACCTGGGCTACGAGCTGGAATTGAGCTTTAAGCTGTAAGCTCTAAGTTGAACGCTTGCAGAACCCAGCTCTTCCCGTGCTCCGTCTTAAAGCTGACGGCTTCCCGCTCGCTCTGTATCACGCACGGCTGTAGCCTAAATTTCCAACGACTGTGTAACCAACGGGCACGCGCCATTCTGCCAGCATTCAACTTAGAGCTTATGGCTTATAGCTCGCTCTGCGTCTCACGCAGAGCTATAGACCAAATTTCCAACCACTGTTTGAGATTGCAGCTTCGCCAACAAAGGCTAGCACAGTTGCCGCGGCCCGCTGCGTCACTGTTCTACATGCATGCGACGAGAAAACCCGAATTACGGGCAATTCTCCGACAATTGTCCATAATTCGAGCAGTCCATTTCGTTGACGTAGCCAGCATGTCTGAGATCCTTGTTTTTTTTCCCGCCACCACAGGGCGCTTGACCTGGCGGAATTTTTCTTTCGGAGCCTGCCATGATCTGGTCGCGCCCTGATCTGCGGGTGCTCTTCGTGTGCAGCGCGAATCTGTGTCGGTCACCCCTGGCCGAGGGGATGTTGCGTCACCGCCTCAAGAATCTCGAACTCGACAATCGGATACAGGTGCGCTCGGCAGGGAGCTGTACCGGGCAATCCGGGCGCCGACCCGACCCCCGCATAGAAAAAGTTGCCGCGGAGGCCGGGGTTTCGCTCGCGCGTATCCGGGCACGCCAGCTTACCCGGAATTTGATCCTTCGCAGCGATTATGTTCTTGTCATGGAGCGCTGCCACCTCGACGATGTGGCGGATATCTTCGCAACCGAGGAACAGGATAGCGTCACCGACGAGCGCCACATTCCTGCCCACGTCATGCTTCTCGGTTGTTTTCTTCCACCCCACCTGCAACGCACGCAAGACATACCCGACCCCTATTTTGGCGACATCAACACCTTGCTTGCTGTCTACGACCTGATCGACACCGCGTTGGACGGGTTGCTTCCACACCTTGAAGTGCGCCTCGAAAGTTTTCGCAGCTCACAACAGTGAATTCTGTGCGCTGCCGCACGGAGCAGCCATCACGGGCGAACTACGCTGACAGGCAGCAACGCAGGCTTTCTAAGTCTCTGAGTTTCACGTAGGTGCCCTGTAGGAGCCTGCCTGCAGGCGACACAGCCATCGGGACTCACGGCGATAGGTCGCCTGCAGGCAGGCTCCTACAGGGATACGGTACAGGGGTACGGACAATGCATCGGTCGTGCCAGAGTCCAACGTAGAGCTCACGGCTTATGGCTTGACTCTCCACAGTCCGACACAAAAAATCTTCAAGGAACTTTCTGGTTATGACACAAGGTCAATCAGTTCTTCCGGGCGCTTCTCAACTGGCCGAGTTTGGCCGCTATTTTGACCTGTCCCTGGCGATGACGCGAAAGCAGCGCGCGCTGGTCTACCAGATTCGCTACCGGGTGTACTGCGAGGAGTTCGGCTATGAGCCGGCTTCCGATTTCAGTGGCCATCAGGAGATGGATGAGTTTGACTGCCAGTCCGTCCACTGCCTGGCGACACACCGAGAATCCGGCATAACCGCGGGGTGTGTGCGTCTTGTATTGACCGAGGGCAATGACAAGTTGCCCCTCGAAATACATGCGGGCGACAGCCTCGATCAGGATTTCATCGACAGTTTTTCGGACCGACGCCATACCCTGTGCGAGATCTCACGGCTCGCTGTGGAAAGTGCCTTCCGACGGCGGCGCGGCGAAGACAGAAGCGGCTACGGCAACATCAATCCGGACGAATCGAACGTACTCGAACGCCGCACCTTTCCCGTGATCTCGCTGGCGCTCATCATCGGTGCCGGTGCAATCGCGGATATTCTCGACAGGAAGAATTGTTTTTCCTTGATGGAACCATCACTACCCCTGCTGCTGAAAAGAGCCGGCATGCATTTCAGGCGTGTCGGCGAAGACTTTGAATTTCGCGGCTTGCGAGCGGCCTACTACGGCAACCTGGACAACCTGTTCGGCAAGGCGCCGCCCGATTTGAAACGCTATTTTTCGACGGTGCGCGAACAGTTCGCGCCTCTGCTCGTCACCCGAACCAAAGCCTATCCCCCCGCCGCCCTCAGCCCGCCCCGGCAACACAACGACAGATTCGAGCTGCCAAGTCACAGGTCCGACGCACGGGATTGCCTGCAAAGGTGTGCGTGTTGAGAAACCTGGACAGTGCCGTAGCAGCGTTCAGGGAAGCCCTCGGCGACGGCAATGTCAGTGTGGAGCGCCATGAGATCGAGCGCTACGAACGCGCCACCTTCCACTGGCAAAGCACCATCCCGGCACTGATACGCCCCGCCAACGTCGCCGAAGTGCAGCACTGTCTGCACATCGCCAACCGCTTCCGGGTGCCGCTCTATCCCATCAGCACCGGCCTGAATACCGGTTATGGTTCTGCCGCGCCCGTCGTGTCGGGTTGCGTTGTCATGGAGCTCAAACGTCTCGACCGCATCGTCGAATACAACGCCGACCTCGGCTATGTGCGCGTGGAGCCAGGGGTGACGCAGCAACAGCTCTACGATTTTTTGCAGGCCCAGGATGCGCCTTTCTGGCTGGATGTCACGGGCTCTTATCCCCATCACAGCCTGATCGGAAATATTGCCGAAAGGGGGTTCGGCCATACCGCCTACTCGGATCACTTTGCGCATGCCGGTGGCTTTGACGTGGTATTGCCCAACGGCGAGCTGCTGGCCACGGGCTTTGGACAATACGAAAACGCCAAGGCGGCGGGAACCTATCGCTGGGGCGTCGGCCCCCACTACGACGGGCTGTTCACCCAGTCCAACCTCGGCGTCATCGTACAGGCCACGATCTGGCTGATGCCCAAGCCGGAATACGCGCAATTTTTTTCCTGTCGCATTCAGCATGACGAGGAATTGCCGCAGTTGATCGAACTGCTGCGCCCCTTGCGACTCGATGGTACGGTGCGCAGCGCCATGCATATCGGCAATGACTACAAGATGATTTCCGCCATTCAGGGCTATCCGTGGCAAGAGGCAAAAGGCGAGACGCCGTTACCCGCCGAGGTACTGCGTGCGAAAGTGAAAGCCTGGGACTGCGGCTCCTGGAACGTCTCCGGCGCGCTCTACGGCACGCGGGCGACGGTGGCGGATGCGCGACGGCGCTTGCAACGTCAATTGCGCGGCAAGGTGAAACGCCTGCGATTTCTCGATGAGCGCTTGCTGGGAATAATCGAGCGATTTGCCCGGCCTTACCAGTGGCTGACCGGCGTCGACCTTCCTGAGCTGATGAAAATACTGAAGCCGGTATTCGGCATGACCCAGGGCATGCCCTCTCCCGGGATGCTGCCCAGCAATTATTGGCGCAAAAAGAAATTTCCCGCGGTGTCTCACAACCTCAGCCCGGAACAGGACAACTGCGGCGTCATGTGGCTGGCGCCGGTGGCGCCCACCAGCGGTGAACACACGGCGGCGATATGGCAGATCGTCAAGGCCACCATGCTCGATCACGGTTTCGAACCCTCGGTGTCCATCACCCTGATCAGTGAGCGCAGCATCGATTGCGTTGTGAATCTTTCCTACGATCGCGACATTCCGGGTGAAGACATGCGCGCCATGGCCTGCCACGACGAATTGTTGCAGCAGCTCTGTCAGGCGGGTTACTACCCCTACCGTCTCGGCATCCAGAGCATGGCAAAAATGCCTCCCAGAACGGCAGCCCACGAAACCTTCTTCAGAAGCCTGCGCGAGGCGCTGGATCCCAATGGCATCCTGGCGCCCGGAAGATACCTGCCATGAACTATCTACGCGAAATTCATCTGTCGGAAAACTTTACAAACCGGAATTACCAGGCGTGGCGAAATACCGCCCCGCATCCCCAACATTATGTTTTATAAAAATATTTTATGAATGGCACGGATTCTGCTTTAAAACCGTTGTACAGAGAAAATAGCACCGTCGCCATGACGGCTGCTATGAGACAAGGGTTGTGGCCCGCTCGAATATCAATGAGCTCGGCAGGTCACGAAAGAAAATGTGTCATTACGGAGTAAGCATCATGAACATGAAAAAAATACTGGCCGGGCTTATCTTCACATCCAGCGGTCTCTTCACAGTTGGTGCGTCAGCTGCTCTCGTCACAAACTGGGACTGGACCTCGGATGGTGGCTTCGTCACCGGCGCCGCAACCTGCAGTAACGGCGCCGAGGCCGCCTGTAACCTGCAATACGACAATGCTTCAGGCGTAACTCCAAGCGGCGTCGCCGGCACCGCCAGCGTCATGACCTGGGGAACGCCCTCGACGTCACCCGGCGCCAATGGCAATCAAAGCGGCTTGCAGGGTGTATTCGGCGCATCGGGCGCGGGGCCTTACGACGCACAGCTACTCGGCTCGGGTCCGATAGCGATTCCCCTGTTCCCACAACTGATCACCAATAATGGCTGGAGCAACACGGGCGCCGCAGTCCACTACAACAACATCATTACCTCGAATGGCGGCCACATGGACACCTCGAAGTTGACCACGACCTTCCAGCTGCTCGCGCCGCTGGCAGGGCCGGTAAATTCGACGGACATCGACATCGAGTTTCTTGAAAGCAACAACACGGCTCCCTGCCCTGGGGCCAATCCCCATGGCACCGTCTGCGACGATGTGTTTTCTGTGAGCTCACTGCCGCCGCCCATCGTCTTCATGTATGACGGTATCACCTACACACTGTCCTTCCAGTTCGCGGACGGCCCCGGAGCCATCGTTGACGGCAACACGATCTACACGGCAGAGGAGGCACCTGGCACCGCCGTCATGTTCGTACAGGCCCGCATCGATGCCAGAGTGATTCCAGTACCTGGCGTTCTCGCTCTGATGGGCATGGGCCTCATACTCCTTGGTTGGAGAGTACGTGGGCGCAAAGCCTACTGATCGCGCCGATCGCGATACGTCCAACATAGCCGATCCCGCAGGGGATCGGCTTTTTTGCTTGTTGCGGATTTTGTTTGTTGTTCGTTGTTACGAATATTACAAAGTGGTCGGAATGTAGCTTGCAACCCTGTGTGAAGGTGAAGCGAGCTATAAGCCGTAAGCTCTAAGTTTGAGCACTGAAGGAGCGGAGCTCGCCCGCCGTTTACGCAGTAGTCGGAAATTCAGGCGGCAGTTCTGTGTGAGGATAAATGAGCTATAAGCTATAAACGGGAACACGGAAAGAGCGGAGTTCTACCAACGTTCAACTTGGAGTTTACCGCTTATAGCTCAATTCCAGCCAGGAGTGAACAGCACATGAACCTTACAGCGAATAAAAACAAACCGGCCCGGGCGATCGCCATGGTTGTTCGCACCTTCCTTCGCCCGGCACTATATTTTTCCCTGGCGGCGGTAATGAGCGCGTGTTCACAGCAGATTTCGGAGCAGGAATTGCTGGGCAGGGCCCAGGCCGCCTTCGCCGAGGGCGACTTGAAGTCAGCCGTCATCGACGTCAAGACAGCGCTTCAACAAAACGCCGACAACACCCAGGCACGGCGCCTGCTCGGAGAAATCTACGCCTTCCAGCAAGACCCGATTGCCGCCGCCGACGAGTTCGAACGCGCACTGCGCCACAGCAACGACGACGAGTTGCGTGTGCTCTACGCGCGCGCTCTGGTGACAGCAAGCCGGGGCGAGCTGCTGCTGGGGCTGCACGACGCGGATAACTTTGTCAGTGTCGAGCGCAACCCGCAGTACCTCACGGCCCTGGCGCTCGCGCAGATTGCCGCCGGGCAGCCGGTACTGGCAAGAGAGCTCCTCGACGAGGCGCTGCTGACAGGCGCGGACGATCCCTATGTGGCGACGGCCTACGCGTTCTACCTGTTGCTGCATGGCGGCGGGCCGGAAGAGGCGCAAGCCACGCTGATGGATACGCTGGCGCAACACCCCGGCCACGTCGAAGCCTGGAGCCTGCTGGGCGACATTCAGCAAATGCGCACGGAGTTCGCCAACGCCGAAGCCAGCTACACCAAGGCCGTCAAACTCAATCCCTACAGACTTGCGGACCGCCTCAATCTGATCGTCATGCGTATCGAGCAGGGCGAACTGGATGCGGCGCGAAGCGAGCTGCAGCCACTGTTGACCAATAATCCCAACCACCCTGGTGTCAATTTCGTTCAGGGCAGAATGCTCATGGCCAGCGGCGACGATGCCGCTGCCTTGGAGGCTTTTTACAAGGTTCTCAGCGATGTGCCCAACCATCCCGGCAGCCTCTACCTTGCCGCCGTCGCCAATCGCCGCGAGGGCAATCTCTCCACCGCACTGAATCAGTTGAACAGCTACCTGGTCATCCGCCCCAAAGACCTGAGCGGGCGTCTGCAGCTCGCCAATCTGCACCTGCTCCTGGACAATCCACAGGAAGCGGAAGACATTGCCCGAACCATACTGGCGCAACACCCGGAGCACCAGGCCGCCATGGGGCTGCTGGCCGCCAGCCTGAGCGCCCGAGGTGCACACCAGGAAAGTATCGCGCTCTACCAGCGCATCGTGGCGCTGCAACCCGATTCCACAGCCGCTCGCCTGGCACTCGGTTCTGCCTTGCAACGCGCGGGCGACAGCACGGCGAGCATCGCTCAGTTTCGCGACGCGCGGGATCGGGATCCGCAGTCCAATGCCGCGTGGGAGCACCTGATTCAGATGTTGGTGATCAGCGGCGACCTGGCCGATGCCGGCAAGGAGGCCGAGGCCTATGCCACGGCATTTCCGACAAGCGCCCGCCCCAACCTCTTTCTCGGCGGCGTCGCACTGCAAAAACAGGATCTTTCCGCAGCGCACTCGTATCTCGAACGGGCGCTGGCGCTCGATCCCGGCAATGTCGCCGCCAACAGGGCGCTGGCCGCGCTGGCCGGCGACGACCTGGAACAAGCGCGCAAGCGCTATATGGATGCTCTTGCCCACCACCCCGACGATGCCACCAGCCTGTTGAATCTGGCGGCCATCGAAGGTGCGCGCGGTGATTTTCGCGCCATGGAGAGTAACCTGAACACGGCGGTGAAAGCAGACAGCAACGCGCTGTCTCCACGTCTTTCGCTGGCGCGCCTCAAACTCGAACAGGGGCGCGCCGCCGACGCTGTAACCCTGTTGAACGATATTCGCGACCATCACCGCAGCGAACCAGGGGTCTGGCTGTTGCTGACAGAAGCGCTGCTGGCCGTCGGTGATGTGGCGGCGGCATCGGAAGCCGCGGAGAATCTCCTGGATCTGCTGCCGAACGACGAAGTTGCACTGGCGACCGTGGCGCGCGTGGAATTGCGCAACGGCCGCTTTGCCGACGCCGAGGCGCACCTGCGCAAGGCCCTGGAGAAACAGGCGGACAATATCCCTCTGCACAAGCTGCTGGCCGACGCCCTCATGGGCCAGGGCAAGCTGGAGGAAACCAGCGCATTGCTTGCCGCGCTGCCGCCGGAAGAAGCCAACGAACCGACCACGCAGGTCGCCCTGGGGCGCATCGCACTGGCGAGCAACCAGCCCGCGGAAGCGGAGGCGTACCTGCGCAAGGCGATGAGCGCGAATCCCAACGCCATGACATTGCTGTGGTTGGGCGGCGCCATTACCGCACAGGGCAGAAGCAGCGAAGCGCTCGGCCTCCTCGCCACCTGGCTCGCCGACAATCCCGATGACGTGCTTGTCCGCAACCAGCTGGCGGCGTCCTATCTGCAGTCCGGGCGAGAACTGGAAGCGCGCGGGCAATACCAGGAAATTCTACAAAAAATGCCAGACAACGTACTCATTCTGAACAATCTGGCGTGGCTTTTCCGCACTGACGATCCTCAGCGGGCTCTGGCTTACATAGAAAAAGCCAACAGGCTGGCACCGGACAATGCGCAGGTCAAGGATACTTACGCGATGATCCAGCTGGAGCGCAATGCGATCCGCGAAGCCCTGGCGCTCAATCAGAAAGCCCTGGAACTGACGCCGGACAATCCGCAATTGCTGTACCACCGCACAATGATTCTGAGGGCCGACGGCCAGAACGAAGAGGTCATCAGAATTCTCGAAAAACTGGTCACGCAACCCGATTTTGCACAAATGGAAGAAGCGCGCTCGCTATTGGTACAGCTGCGTGGCTCGTAGGGTTTTTGAAGCTGTAAGCCATAAGCTTTGCCTGTTGACTCCCGAGGCCTATCGTAGGGGCAATTCATGAATTGCCCCTACACGCGCAGGAAAAAAGAGCTTGGCCAACGTGAAGATCACGGCATAGAAATATACAAGTCCGTAACCCAAATTCGGGACGACCGTGTAAACAGAACCCCTGCAAGAACCTAGTTCTGCCAGAGTTCAACGTAGAGCCTGCTCATAATTTCTCGATCCAGCACTGTTCGCCTCAATTACAGGTTTCCCGTAAACACCGAGACAACACCACGGCGGAGGCACTGGGCCTGCCCCTGCAGGAGCCTGCCCGCAGGCGACACAACCACCGGGACACACGGCAATGGTCGCCTGCAGGCAGGCTTCTACAAGGTGTCGCGCCATCTCCTCTGCAGCCGCGAAATCCTCGTCGCGACGCTTGGTGAGCTGTAAGCGATAAGCAGGAGCACTGCAAAAACCGAGTTTTACCCGCGTTCAACTTAGAGCTTACAGCTTACAGCTCACCAACACCCACCGGCGCCATGACGTAAGGAATCACTATTTCCCGCGGCTTGTCACCGGGGATCGTCAAGGTGATGCTTTCCTCCGTGCGACGCAGATGAATCTGCGCTGCTGGTGGCCGCGCATCACCGACGCTCACCTGCATTACCACGAGAAACTCATCGTCATTGCGCGGCAGGTCCGGTTCGACCTCCAGGCGCCAGGCGCCAGGTTGCGCATTTTTTTTTCGCGCCGCCTGCATTTGCACTGCGCCGCCTTCGTCGTAGTTGACGCCATCAACGAAGAACTCGAAGCCGGCGCCGCCAAGCGCCGTAATCGCGGCACGCGGCGGAAGCAGTACCTGCCCCGCGAGGCGCCCGCCCGCCATGTGTTGCGACGCATTGGCGGGCATGGTGATGACGAAGCTGGCGCCACTGATCGATGGTTCATGAATACTGTGAAGTAGCCATTTCTTGCGCATGCCGGCAGCGAAGCTTTCCACCTGGTCGTGGATGATCACCAGATCCTGGTCTCGGACGTAAACGAAGGTACGCTGATAATGGCGAACGCGTCCTGTGCGAGCTGCAAAGTCACCACGGCCGGACAGCCTGTTGGTATAGGCCGGCGTCAGATCAGCTCGCATCCACACGACATCGTGCTGTTCCCCCTGCAGTCGGGCGCCCACCGTCTGATAGTGTATTTTCTGCCGCAGCCAGTCCGCCAGATCCCTGGGCGCGGGTCGCCCCCAGCCCGAACCGACGCGGCGCTGGCCGCCGTCATTGGCAATGGCGCGCCCTGCGTCACCTCTTGTTTTGGCCGGCATGGCACGGGTGTCGTCTGGGTCGGTGATGGTCACCAGGTTGTGCGCCACCGTCTGAACGCTGTAGTTCATATGATGGTCGGAGCCGTTGCGGGTGCCGTAGAGGCCGCTGTCGATCGCCAGAGCCCCGCCCTTGAATATGGTGAAGGCTCCCTGGTCCAGGTGCATATGCGACCAGTAGTTATGCCCCGCCTTGAAGGTCACGTAGGTGGCATCCGGACCCCAGTCGGAGCGGGCCACCAGCAACCCGGTACCCGCAAAATAACGCTGCAATGGCAGGGTTTCGCGCGCGCCGGGATCGAGCAGGGATTTGTCGGACAGCGGCCCCCAGGGCAGCGACGTGGGCAGCGGCGCCGAGGGCAAGGCCGCCTGCCCGTAGGCGGCGCGATGGCGGTACTCCATGGCGAGCGCCGCAAGATCGGGAATGTCGCGATCGAAAACACTGGCATTGCCGTGGCGCACCTGGGTAGCGTCTGGCCGCAGCCGGTACACCGCGAAATCGAGAAAGCCGCTGAGCCAGGGTTCGCTGGCAAATAAATTCTCGCCGGTGGCGTGACGCCAGATGGCCGGCAGCCGGTAAATGGCCTGGCCGATGCCGATTCCCACATACTCGCCGCCCTCGTGCCAACCGCCGGTGTGGCGATTGCCCTCCCCCGCCATGACCTGACGCCACACCGGCAGTACGCGGTTCTTCCAGAAATCGGCGCTAAAACGCATGCAACCATCATCGTCGCTGTCGCCGTGGATCGATAGCGCCGCCATCATCAGGGCCTGCAGCGGACTGTTGTAAAGTTGCACGTTGTAGGGCGAAAGTTGCTGGCGGTCGCGAATCACCGCCACCTGGTAATCGCAGGCCTCGGCGACTTTTGCAAGCAGCGCCGCCCGCTGTGCGGCCGACCACTGCCAGAACAGCCAGTCGTAGGCCAACGCCAGGGGAATGGTTTGCTGATGACCGCGGCCCTCGGGTGACAGTCGCATCAGTTTTTCGTGAAGCTCATCAAGATCGACCGCGCCAGGATCCACACGCGCCATCAGGATACTGGAATACAGGCTGCCGCCTTCCGCGGCGTTGCGGTGGCGCTGCCAGAACGCGGGATTTTCTCTGTCCAGAATGGCGATGTCACGCGCTTCCGGCGCGGGCAAGCGCGGGTGTTGGGAGCGAAATACGGGGAATACGGGCGCGGCCAGGCGGCTCACTTCAGGCAGTTGATAAGATGTCCACACAGGAGGATCGATAATTGCGAATATCAATACGACGGCGCCACACAAGCCCGCAAGCGACAAGCCTGCGCCGCGCCTCGGTGCGCCGGAATACTGTGCCCGAACGCTCACCGGGAAAACCTGTGGGGAGAGCACGATGGCCACCAGCGCGCCCAGCGTAGTGCCCAGGGTATTGAGAAGGATGTCGAGCAGGGAGCTGAAGCGCGTCGGCAAGAATGTCTGGCCGAATTCGAGGCCGGTGGAGAGCAGCGCACCACAAAGGATGGCCAGCATCAGGCGCCGCAGCACGGTACCTGGCAGTCCGTGCATGGCAAAAAAACCGAAGGGGATGTACACCGCGAGATTGACGATGAAATCGCGCTCTGTGGTTTGCGTCGTTGTCGCCACCGCGAAAAAACGCCAGACACCGCCCAGCGACCAGTCCCACGCCAGCAGAGGGAACCAGGTGCCGCACACCAGCACTACGAGATAGCCGCCCAGCAACCACCTGACACAAATGCGCCGCATGGCTTGGTCTACACCAACCAGCAAACCAGCAGCAGCACAGCAATAGCAGCAGCCAGCCCCAGCGCCCAGTTCAGCAGTGTCGCTCTCGCACCTCTGTCGTGCCGCCGCTCCGGCCCATGGCGCTGTCCATCCGGCATCATTGGCTGTCGACCAGGCGTTTGCTCAATCCATATTTGTCCAACATGCCGTACAGCGTCGGGCGCGTCACGCCGAGCAGTATGGCCGCTTCCGAAATATTGTCGGCGGTATGACTGAGCGCGCGCAGAATGGCCTGGTATTCCGCCGCCTCTCGCACCTGGCGCAGGTTGAGCGGCATGTTGACCCATTCGTCGCCAGCCACTGACAATTCCAGATCTTCCGCCGTGATGCGGCTTCCCTCCGCCATGATGACGGCGCGCTTGACGCGACTCTCCAGTTCCCGCACATTGCCCGGCCAACCGTGGGCCTCGACAGCTGCGATGGCGCCGTCATCAAAACCCTTGATGCCGGTGCCAAACTCCGCGGCAAAGCGCCTCAGGAAAGCCTTGGCGAGCACCACGGCATCGCCGACGCGGTCCTTCAGGGCCGGTATCTGAATACAGATCTCGCTGATCCGGTAATACAGATCCTCGCGAAACCGCCCATCGTGAATTTGCTCTTCGAGATTCTGGTGGGTCGCGCAAATAATGCGCACATCCACCGGTATTTCGCGGCGCCCGCCGATACGTTCCACCACCCGCTCCTGCAGAAAACGCAACAGTTTGGTCTGCAGTTCAAGCGGCAAATCGCCGATTTCATCGAGAAACAATGTGCCGCCATCGGCGTACTCCACCTTGCCGGGCGTCTGTTGTGCCGCACCCGTAAAAGCGCCTTTTTCGTAGCCGAACAACTCGCTTTCGAGAAGATTTTCGGGAATGGCGGCGCAGTTGATGGCAACCATTTTTTTCTTGGCCCTGGGGCTCAGCTCGTGCAGGGCGCGGGCAAAGCGCTCCTTGCCGGTGCCGCTGGCGCCAAGCAACAGCGTGGTGATATTGCTCGGCGCAATCTTTTCGACGGTTCGGCACACCTTGAGCATCTGCGGACTGACCGCGATGATGTCCCGCAAGGGCATGTTTTCGTGCCCGCGCTGCAAGCGCAGGTTGTCCAGTTCAAGCTGAAAAACATGGTGGGCACGGTCGACCAGCAGTGACAGCAGCTCGGGATCGGCGGGCTTCTGATGAAAATCATAGGCGCCGCCAGCAATGGCCTTGATGGCATTGGCACGATCGTTGTCACCAGTGACGACGATCACTTTCGTTTGCGGCGACAAGGACAGTATATCCTTCAGGGTCGCGAGCCCTTCGCCGACACCGCCGGGGTCGGGAGGCAGACCGAGATCGAGCAACACCACGCCGGGCTGGAAGCGCCGCAACGCGGCGATGGCCTCGCTGCGATCGCCCGCAATAATGACTTCATAGCCATCGAAAGCCCAGCGCAACTGGCTCTGCAGGCCCTTGTCGTCTTCCACTACCAGCATATGTCTGACTGCATTATTCACGGCAGTTCGCCACGGCGGCCTCCTTTTTTTGCCAAAGCACAGATCTGTCATTGCTGGCGTTGCAATGTGCAGCGGCGGCTTTTTCGCCACCACCCTTTGGCGCGGCCAGCGGAATGGCGATGTGGAAGGCACTGCCTTTTCCCGGCGTGCTATCGACGCTGATGTCACCACCCAACTGGCGGATATAATCGCGGCTTTCGAAAGCGCCGATCCCCATGCCCGTAAGTCCCTTGGTCGATTCAAACGGATGGAACAGGCGGTCGCGGATGAACTCCGCATCCATGCCGCGGCCACTATCCTCGATGTCGATTACCACCCTGTCGCGCTCCCTGCGCAGACGGGCCGTGACCACCCCTTGCGGATCCGTCGCCTCCTGGGCGTTCTGAATCAGATGGCTGAATACCGTAGCCAGGCGCTCCGGGTCTGCCGCAACGACACATTCATCCAGCGCAAGCTCCGCGCCACCCTCGTGGCTGATGCCGTCTGGCGCCGCGAATGGGCCGCGTGGCACGGGCCTGACGCCGGCTCTGCCTTTGATCACTTCCCGCAGCAGGGGCGCCACCCTGACGCTGGTATCTGTGCTGCTGCGCGTGCCGCTGCGCATTTGCTCCATCAGGCGCTGCATGCGCGCCACCGAATTTTCCACGGTCGCGATCATGTCGTCGATGAATGCGGGATTGTTGCGGTGCTTCACCGCGTTGGAAAGAATCAGCGACTGCTGCGCGAGAATATTTTTCAGATCGTGAATCACATAGGCGGAGAGGCGGTTGAATGCGTCGAACTGCCGCGCTTCCACCAGCGCCTTGCTCGCCAGATGCTGGGCCAGATGGGTAGCTGCCTGGCGGCCCGCCGTTTTGAGCAGATCGCGGTCTTCCCAATTGATGCCTTGTTTGAGGGCCGACTTTCTCAGCATCAGGATGGCTTCAAGTCGATCGCGAAACACCAGCGGAACGATCAGCCACAACGACCTGTCATCGCGCAGCCACGCGGGCAATACCAGATTGTCGTAGCGGTCCGGCGCCTGTCGCCACTCGTTCAAGTCGATGACCCAGTCCTTTTCCTGTAGCCAGTCAGGCAGTTGCCCGAGACTCTCGCCAGCGTCCTGCGGCGGTGGCATTTCCCAATGGGCGAGAAGGCGCATCGGCTGGCGCTCGTCGCTCGCCCAGAGCAGCCCCGCGGGGCTGCTGACCAAGGCCGCCATCATGCGGATGATGCCCTCGGCGACACTGCTGTTGAGGCTGGCCAGGGCCAGGGTGAACTTCAGCCACTCTTCCCGATAGTCGTAGCGATAGCTGAAGAAATGCTTGCTGAGCAAGACCTGGATCCTGGCACGCAGCTTTCCCGAAAACAGCACGCTGAGCAGCAGGAGCGCAGCGGCAACGAGAAATCCCCACTGCAATACGGTACCCCAGGAGCCGCCCAGGTATTTTATGGAATAGCCCGCAACCGCCATACCCAGCAGATATAACCCCGCCCCCATCAGGGTGACGGTGTGAAATACTATCTGCCGCGACACGTGGAGATTGATTCCCCAGTTGCTGTTGCGGGCAATCGCCACAGCCAACAGGGGCGTCGCCAGCGCATTGATCAGCCCCCGGGCTTGCCACAATTCGGTATCCATTGCGCGGAACAACAGTGTTTCGGCGTACATGAAAAAATCATACGCAAGCATCGCACCCAGGCCAAAACACAAGTATTTTATGGACCAGCGCTCGGTGTCACTGGCGTTGCGGAACAGCTGCTCGATGAGAAGCAACCCCAGCAGCGGAAAAATCAACAGCAGCACGACCACGGGCTGGTAAAGCCAGCCTATGGTCACTCCTGACAAGGCGACAAGCGAGTGCAGGATTATCGGCACCAGCGCCACGGCAAATAGCGGGAAAAACAGCCGGCGCCAGCGCCTGCCCTGGATCGACCAGGGGTCGCCTTCGCTCTGCAACCCTAGCAATTGCAGAAGAACGAACAGCCAGCAGCCATCGCGGATCAACTCGGTCAGTTGAACCACGCCGGCGACAGGGTTTTCCGCGATGGTGCTGAAGGCAATCGTCCCGGCCCACACGGACGTCACCACACAGGCCAGAAAAAGCGTGGGCCCCAGGGATTTGACGCGCCGATAGGTCAGCAACAAAATCCCGAGGATGGCGAAGCTGGCACTGGCTGCCAGGTAGGTAAAAAATCCTATATCAAACGCCATGAACCTGTCCTGTTTCAGACGTGAGCCGTCGTCCGTCCGCCTGGTTCCGGGCAGCGTATCTTGCGATTATGAAAATACCGAACCACTGGCGAACCCGGTGCGCTGACACCTAATTAATGGTGTTGCAGCCGCGAGCGTCTGTACGCTTTCGCACAGATGGCGCCTGGCGACAGGACTAGGCTCAAGTCATTCCAGGCATCGACGATGCAGCTCTGGCTACGTTCACCAGTACAAGATAATTTTATGGATTCGTATCCCGGCGTTCAGACCCACCTCAGGCAGACACCCGCCACCTGGCTCGTGACCGGGGGCGCGGGATTCATCGGCTCTCACCTCGTGGAACAGCTGCTCGCCCTGAACCAGCGCGTGGTCGTGCTGGACAATTTCGCTACCGGCTACAGGCACAACCTGGAGGCCATCAAGCCTCTCACCGACAGGGCGCGCTTTCGTTTCATCAAGGGCGACATCCGCAATCTGAACGATTGTCGTCAGGCGGTGGAGGGCGTGGATTTCGTATTGCATCACGCAGCACTGGGCAGTGTGCCCCGCTCTCTCGAAGATCCGCTGTTGACCAACGCGGTCAACGTGAACGGCTTTCTCAACATGCTTGTCGCGGCGCGTGACGAAGGCGTCAAACGCTTTGTCTACGCATCGTCGTCGTCCACCTATGGCGACCACCCGGCACTGCCAAAATCGGAAGAGACCATCGGCGCGCCGCTCTCCCCCTATGCGGTGACGAAATACGTCAACGAGTTGTATGCCGACGTGTTCAGCCGCAGCTTCGGCGTCGAGACCATCGGATTGCGCTATTTCAATGTGTTCGGACCGCGTCAGGACCCAGCGGGTGCTTATGCCGCCGTCATCCCGCGCTGGTTCGATGCGCTGGTTCGATGAGCTGCTTCAGGGACGGCCCTGCCACATCCACGGCGACGGCGATACCTCCCGGGATTTCTGCCATATCGGCAACGTGGTGCAAGCCAATCTGCTGGCTGCGACAACGCAACGGCCCGAGGCGATCAATCAGGTGTACAACATCGCCTGGGGCGGGCGCACCACGCTCAATGAACTTTATTTTCGTATTCGCGATGCTCTGCGCGCACTTTATCCTCAGCTTGTCGTGACGCAACCACTGTACGAGGATTTTCGCAGCGGCGATGTGCGCCACTCGCATGCGAACATCGCCAAGGCTGCCCGCCTTCTGGGCTACGAGCCAGTCTGCGATGTTGCCGCGGGGCTGGCGCAAACGGCTGCCTGGTTCATGGCGCAGACGCAGGCGCAACAGCTGGCGCAATCCGGGAGGCAAGCATGAGAGAAACCGTGGCAATCGTCGGGCTCGGTTATGTGGGCCTGCCCCTGGCCGTCGCCTTCGGCACTCAGCGCAGAACCATCGGTTTCGACCTCAACCAGGAGAAACTGGCGCACTACAGGCAGGGTATCGACCCGACCGGTGAGGTCGGTTCCGAAAAACTCGAACTGGCCACTCTGCTGGAATTTACCAGCGACCCGAGCCTGCTGGCCGAAGCCTCGATCATCATTGTCGTGGTGCCGACCCCCATAGACAGCGCGCGACGTCCCGACCTCAAACCTCTCGAGAATGCGTCGCGCACGGTGGGCAAATACCTGCGCCCCGGCACTGCTGTCATTTATGAATCCACCGTGTACCCAGGCTGCACCGAGGAAATCTGCGTTCCTATCCTGGAGAAGGCGTCTGGTCTGTCCTGGAGTGGCAGTCCCGGGCATACCCAAGACTCGGGTCCCGGCTTTTTCGTAGGTTATTCTCCGGAGCGGATAAATCCCGGTGATACCGTCCACCGTCTGGAAACGATCACCAAGGTGGTGTCCGGAGACACTCCGGAAACGCTGGAGCGAGTCGCGGCACTTTACGAAAAAATCGTGCCCGCCGGCATCCACCGGGCGCCCTGCATCAAGATCGCCGAGGCCGCCAAAGTCATCGAAAATACCCAGCGGGACCTGAATATCGCTCTGATGAACGAGCTGGCACTGATTTTCAACAGGCTCGGAATCGACACGCTCGATGTCCTTGAAGCTGCCCGCACCAAGTGGAATTTCCTGCCCTTCAGGCCCGGCCTGGTGGGCGGTCACTGCATTGGTGTCGACCCCTATTACCTTACCTACAAGGCGCAAACAGTGGGTTACCACCCGCAGGTAGTGCTGGCCGGGCGCCAGACCAACGACGACATGGGAAAATTCATTGCCGAACAAACCATCAAGCAGCTCGTGCATCACGGCCACCCGGTTGCCGGTGCCAGGGTGAATCTGCTGGGTTTGACGTTCAAGGAAAATTGCCCGGATCTGCGCAACTCGAAAGTCGTCGACATCATCCACGAACTGCAAGAATACTGCTGCGATATAACTGTTCACGACCCTCTCGCCGACGCCGAGGAAGCCGCGTCGGAGTACGGTATTCACCTCACGCCCTGGGAGAAACTTCCCCGCGCCCACGCCATCATTCTGGCGGTGCCCCATGCGGCCTATCTCGCCCGCGGTATCGATCTCGTTTTATCGCTGCTTGAAAACGATGGTGTGGTGATGGATGTGAAGTCCATGTTGAACCGCGAGCACGCGGTACAGTTCCACGTCAATCTATGGCGCCTGTGAGCAGCGACCTGCATTCTGGCGGAAACATTTTGTGCGCTAACGCACCGAGCACGGAGCTGCGTGGGTCTAGGCTGAAGGTGGTTATTCGCCACAACTGTCGATAAGGTGGGAATGCGAGGTGGGTTTTTCTGTGCGTGTAGGGGCAATTCATGAATTGCCCCTACGCAATCAACAGCCCAGGCTTCCGACTTATGTATGAGTCAACAGCAAGTCAGGCTCCGCCAGAGCACGGCTTTCCAGGCGTACAACGGCAATTGCGCCGCGCAACGAGATGAATGATTTTGTACGAACAATTCTATCATTTCAGCGCTGAACCCTTCAGGCTGAGTCCCGATCACGCCTTTGCCTACGCGCACAAGGGTTACACCAAGGCGCGCGCCTATCTCAGTTACGCATTCCTGCGCGCCGAAGGCTTTGTCATGATCACGGGCCGCCCCGGTACCGGCAAGACCACGCTGATCGGAACATTGATCGCCGAGCTGGCCAATGAATCCGTCCACATTGCCAATCTGGTTTGCACACAATTGCAGGCAGACGAGTTGCTCAAGCTGGTAGCCTATGATTTCGGCATCTCACCCACCATCGTCGAGAAAGGCGAACTGCTTCAACACCTGACACAGCAGTTGAAGCGCTGGCACCGGGATGGCCGCCGCGCCCTGCTGATCGTTGACGAGGCACAGGATCTGCCTGCCTGCGCCATGGAAGAACTGCGCTTGCTGACCAACATACAGGTCGATTCGCGGCCGCTTCTGCAAATTTTTCTGCTCGGCCAGCCGGAATTGCGAGAACTCATCCTGCATCCGAGAATGGAACAGGTTCATCAGCGCGTTATCGCCGCCACACATTTGCAGGCACTCGCGTGCGACGAAACCGAAGCCTACGTCCGGCACCGGCTCGACGTCGTCGACTGGGCCGGAGATCCGACAATCAGCAAGCCCGTCTATCCGTTGATTCACCAGTTCAGCGAAGGCATCCCGCGCCGCATCAACCAGGTCTGTTCGCGTCTGTTGTTGCACTGCGCCGTGGAACAGCAACACCAGGTCAAGATCGCGGACATGCGTACCGTCGCCCAGGAGTTGCAGGACGAAAACCTGACGTCCGGCCCGCACTTCAAGGAAAGCGATTTTTGGGTAGAGGATATTTTTGAGGAGAGCCCGCACAAGAACGGGAAAACCATCAGTGGGGCCCCCGATGCTTGCGATGATATTCGACGTCAGCGCGCCGAGCCCGTCGCCGAGCTGAAACTGGTCGCGATTCGCGGGACATCCGGAAATTTCGCCACTCCGCAGGGTCAACACGACAGTCATGCCAGCAGGCCGCTTGCTTTTCCTGAACCGGACCTGGAAGAACCCATAGGCCAAACCGTATCATCTCGTCACCAAAAGCCGGATTCCGCTCTCTCGGCCCCAGCTTCGGAGACTATCGAAATCAGCTCCCCGATCTCTGGCAACCCTGTCGCGCCTGTCGAAGAACGCCTGTGCCACGAAGCACTCCTGCAAAAGACCACTCGCACTTCATCCGATCGCGGCGCAAAGGGGGCCGACAATAGTGCTTCCCCCCCTAAAAGCCCGGTACCCACTCCGAGCACCTGGCCGATCATGACCATTCTGCTTATCGTGTCGCTGACGATTGCCTGGGCGATCGCCTACTTCACGCAGTAGTGGTTTGTGTAGGAGCCTGCCTGCAGGCGATCGTATGCCGTGCGTTCCGATGGTTGTGTCGCCTGCGGGCAGGCTCCTACAAGGTGTCGCGCCATCTCCTCTTGTAAGAGCGGCCCTGGAAGCTCTTTCCGCCTCACCCACGGTGCTTTTGATCTACAGAAAAAACCTGCAAAAAATCAGGCAGGCCCACAAAAGTAATTTGTTGTCGTCAACGTGACCCAGCGTACATACGCCCATGGCCGAAGCTTCTAGTCTTCAAAGTACTGGTACCAGGTCTGTGACAACGAGTGCGACCCGAGACTGCGCCTCCAACGCCGACATGATAAAACGCCAGCGAGGTTATACAGAGTTACGCTTTCCTGGAAAAACAATCCATAAACGCCTTGGTATAGCTGCCGGCACGCGAAGGAGTCACGCGATATGCTTTCAGGTAATCTCGTTGGATTGAGGACGTTCAGTTATCGCCCGCATATCACCTATTCATGGCTGGCGATAATCGATGCAATACTCTTCTTCGCTTCCTGTTATGTAGCCACATGGCTCTATTTTCTTCCTCAGCCTACATCGATGCCGGATCATTTCGCGCAACTCCCCTACCGGGCGGCCACGTTTGCGGCCATGACAACCCTGGCAATGTTCTCCATGGGTTTATATCAACCTCGCCTACGGGAAGGGGCGACCGGCATTCTCCTGCGCATGATCGGCGCATTCGTTCTGATGACCCTGGGCGTAGCGGCAATCATGTTTTTCGTGCCAGACCTGCATTTATGGCGCGGCGTATTCGTCTATGCTGCTGTCATCGCATTTCTGGCAAGCTTGCTGACCCGCGGAATTTTTATCGAAACAGTCAGGCTCGAACAATTCCGGCGCCGAATACTGGTACTGGGTTCAGGTAGCAAGGCTACCAATATCGCACGGAAAATGCGCCGCAAGAACGACTGCCACGGATTCCATCTGTACGGCTATGTTCGTGTGCCAGGTGAAGAGACCGCCATAACCAGCGGCAACCTGATCAGCCTGGATCGACCACTTTCCGAATTCGTCTGGGAAAAGAATATCGACCAGGTGGTAGTCGCGCTGGACAACCAGCGGGAAAATATTCCCACGGAGGAGTTGCTGCGCTGCCGTATTCTTGGTGTCTCTGTGCTGGACATACTCGACTTTTTCGAAAAAGAGGCCGGCAAGGTGCTCGTGGAGGAAGCCTCGCCAGAGTGGTTTATCTTTGCCAAAGGCTTCAAGCGCCCATTCGCGGGCGGCGTCGGAAAAAGAGCGCTCGACATCGGCGCCGGCCTGTGTCTTTTGCTGGCAAGCTGGCCGGTGATGTTGCTCACGGTTATCGCCATAAAACTGGAGGATGGTCTCGATGCTCCAGTACTTTTCCGCCAGGCGCGCGTTGGCCTGCACGGGCAAGTATTCAACGTCATGAAATTCCGCAGCATGTCGATCGACGCGGAAGGCGATGGCAAAGCGCGCTGGGCTACCCGCAACGACACGAGAATTACCCGCGTTGGCCAGATCATCCGCAAATTGCGCATCGACGAGTTGCCACAAATCATCAATGTTCTGAGAGGTGACATGGCATTCGTCGGGCCACGACCAGAGCGCCCTGAATTCGTCTGTGAACTGGCTAAGGAGATTCCTTTCTTCGACAAACGTCACTGCGTAAAGCCGGGTATTACCGGATGGGCGCAGCTGAATTACCCCTATGGCGCATCCATCACGGATGCCAAGCACAAGCTCGAGTTCGACTTGTATTATGTGAAGAACCAGAGCCTCTACCTCGATTTCATGGTGCTTTTGCAAACCGTGGAAGTGGTGGTGTTTGGCAAGGGCGCCCACTAGAGAATGGTATGTGTCAAACATTTACCACTGAAGAGGGTTCGAATGGCCGGCAGAATTTTGATTGTTACGGCGGATGCCTCTCATACCAGGTTTCTGGAAGACTGCCTGCGCGCGACGAATGATGGCATGTTTATACCAAGATCCAGCTCGCGGCTCGACAGTGCACTTGAGATCCTTCAATCAGATCCTATGGATGCCATTCTCGCCGACCTCTCGCTGCCGGACGGTCGCGGCATGGCCGTCTTCGAGCAGCTTCTGGAGCGCGCTCCCGACACACCCATCATCCTTTTCGCAGAACCGGACGACGAAGCACACGCCATCGATGCCTTGCAACAGGGCGCCCAGGGTTATCTCACCAAAGGCCGCTTCAGCAGTGCCTTCATCGTGCGACTGATCAGCAATGTCGTCGCCCGCAAGACAATCGAGGAATCCCTTTTCATCGAAAAAATCCGCACCGAAATTACCCTCGACTCGATAAGCGACTCGGTGATCACCACGGACATGCACGGCAACGTCGACTATCTGAATCAGGCCGCCGAGAAAATGACCGGCTGGTCGAAAGAGGATGCGCTGGGTCGCCCCATCAGAGAGGTGATGCCCGTCATCGCCAGCGACACGCATCAGCCCGACATCAACCCCGGGGAACAGGTGCTGCGGACAGGCACATCGGTGGCGCGGAAATCCGGCGTCATCCTGCTGCATCGCGACGGAGGCGAGAGCACCATCGAGGAATACGCGGTTCCCATTCACGACTCCACGGGGAAGTCACGCGGCGCCGTGGTGGTGTTTCACGATATCTCCGCCTCGAAGGAAATGACGGAAAGAATGGCGCATCTTGCGCAACACGATTTTCTGACAGACCTGCCCAACCGGGTACTGCTTCAGGACCGGATTTCGCAGGCCATCGAACTGGCCGCGCGGCGCGGCACCACCCTCGCAGTGCTATTTCTCGATCTCGACAACTTCAAACCCATCAACGACTCTCTGGGTCACGACATTGGAGACAAGTTACTCTGCGCCGTGGCCGGACGGTTGAGCGCCTGCGTGCGCAGTTCCGATACAGTAAGCCGCTCGGGTGGCGATGAATTCATCATTCTGGTTCAGGGGGAGGATCGGACCGACAACACCACCACCGTCGCCAGAAAAATTCGCGGCGCCTTCGCCGACCCATTCCTGATTAGCGGCCACGAACTGCATGTCACGGCAAGCATCGGCATCAGCCTCTATCCCAATGATGCAAGAGAGGCAGAAACACTGATCAAGAAAGCCGACATCGCGATGTACGAAGCCAAGTGCCAGGGCGGCAATAACTACCAGTTTTACAACCTCGGAATGAACAGGCATGTCATGCCACAGCGCGTTGAGGAAAAACTGAAACATCACCAGTCCTGAGCAGGTTGCAGGCGTGCAGTCATCACAACGTGACTCTGAGCGACAGGTCGCCAGACGACTCAATGTCAGAAATTTTCTACGGGCATAAAAAACCCCGGAAATCCGGGGTTTTTTGTGCATCCCTGAATGATACTGGATGCGGATATGGTGCCCAGGGCCGGATTTGAACCGGCACGACTTGCGTCACTACCCCCTCAAGATAGCGTGTCTACCAATTTCACCACCTGGGCTTTGAAACTATTTCTCGCGTGCCGCTTGCTCAGTCATTCGTGGTTGCAGGTGCCTGTGGCACCGTGTCACCAGCGGGAATTTCCTGACTTGGCTGCGCTGCACCGGCGGATGGAATTTCACCCTTTTGCTGCGCTGCGGGAACGCCGAAATCCTCGCTTTGCGGCAGGTAGCGATCTTCCACTACTGCGCCTCTTTTTGCAATAACTGCCAGCGAAATACTGGTAATAAAAAACAATGTTGCGAAAATCGCGGTCGCCTTGCTGAAGAAATTCCAGCTGCCCGCGCTGCCAAACATGGTCTGTGATGCGCCTGCACCAAAAGACGCACCGGCATCCGCACCCTTGCCCTGTTGTAGTAACACCAAAACAACAATGATCCCCGCTATCAGCAGGTGTACCGCCAGAATAATCTGTACCATAGGTTTTTAATTCGCTTCTGCGCTTTTGCAGATCGCCAGAAATTCATCGATATCGAGAGACGCGCCCCCGACAAGACCACCGTCTATATCCGGCTGTGAAAACAACGCACCGGCGTTGTCACCTTTCACACTGCCGCCGTACAAAATTCTCGTCTTTTCCGCTGCTTCGGCAAGGCCTTCACCAGCGAGAAAACTCCGTATCGCGCGGTGTACTTCCTGAGCCTGTTCCGGCGTTGCGGTCTGGCCGCTGCCGATTGCCCAGACTGGTTCGTAGGCAATCACGGCATCCGTCACTGATGCCAGGCCCACCTTGTCGGCCACCGCTTGCAACTGCGTCCGCACCACGTCCAGCGTACGCCCTGCATTGCGCTCGTCCAGAGATTCGCCGACACAGAGCACGGGTATCAGGCCCGCCGCCTTTGCCATGGCAAATTTTTCTGCCACCACCTGGTTGCTCTCAGCGTACAGCGCACGTCTCTCGGAATGTCCGACGATGACATAACGACAGCCGATATCCACCAGCATGTGCGCCGACACTTCCCCGGTAAAGGCACCTTGAGCATCGCTGCTCAGGTTCTGTGCCCCGATGGCTGCGACACCTGCACCCGCTGTCACTGCATCGCCGAGATAAACGAATGGCGGAAACACTGCAACGTCGACACCAAGGGCATTTTCCTGAAGGCTGCCGAAGTAGGCTTCGAGAAATTCCCGCGAGCCATGCATTTTCCAGTTAGCTGCCACCAGAGGCTTGCGCATCAGAACTTGTCCCTCAACTGAAAACACTGGCCCCGCCTGTCACCGCAAGGGGCGCAAATGGTAGCGGAGTCGCCTTCAAGATACAAGGGCGACGCTCAGGAAGCGGCCTCTTTCACGGCATCCGCGATTATTTGCGCGAGGCGCTGCACCTGGTCGGCATCCGCGCCCTCGACCATGACGCGAATCACCGGCTCGGTGCCGGAGGGCCGCAGCAGCACACGTCCGCTGCCCGCCAGTTCCGCTTCCGCCGCGGCCAGCGCGGCCCGCACGGCAGGCGCGTCGAGATCGGGCTTTTCCGCGACGCGCACGTTGATCATGACCTGGGGCAGCTTGTGCATGTCGCTGCTCAGCTCGGCAAGGGATTTTCCGGAATACACCAGTGCGCGCATGACCTGAAGCGCGGCGACGACGCCGTCGCCCGTCGTGGTCTGATCGCTGCAGACAATGTGCCCCGAGTTTTCTCCGCCCAGTGCCCAGCCTTTTTCCTTCATGGCCTCGATGACGTAGCGATCGCCCACGTTGGCGCGCACGAAGGGGACGTCGAGATCGCGCAGGGCAAGTTCCAGCCCGTAGTTGGACATGAGAGTGCCCACCACGCCACCACAGTGCTTGCCGCGTTCGAGGTAATTGCGGGCGATGATGTAGAGGATTTCATCGCCGTCCACCAGTTCGCCCCGGTGGTTCACCATCATCACCCGATCACCATCGCCGTCGAATGCCACCCCGAGGTCGGCCTTGCGAGCCAGCACTTCGCGGGCCATGGTCTGCCAGTGGGTGGATCCGCAGTTTTCATTGATGTTCAAACCATCGGGTTCGGCCGCGACGACACTGACCTGGGCACCCAGCTCGCGGAACACATTGGGGGCGACGTGGTAGGTGGCGCCATTGGCGCAATCGACCACGACCTTGAGGCCTTCCAGACTGAATCCCGAAGGCACCGTGCCCTTGCAGAATTCGATGTAACGCCCGGCGGCATCGGCAATCCGGTGAGCGCGCCCCAGTTCCGCGGATACGCTGGTGTGGAGCGGGTAGTCCAGGTATTCCTCGATCAGCGTCTCGATGCCATCCGACAGCTTGTAGCCGTCACCGCCAAAAAACTTGATGCCGTTGTCGTCGAAAGGATTGTGTGAAGCACTGATGACAATGCCGGCCTGGGCGCGAAATGTGCGGGTAAGGTAGGCGATTGCCGGGGTCGGCATGGGGCCCAGCAGGCCCACGTTGACGCCCGCGGCGATCAGGCCGGCCTGCAGCGCTGATTCGAACATGTAGCCTGAGACGCGGGTATCCTTGCCCAACAGGATCAGGCGGCGGCCCTTGGCATTTTCGCTGAATACCTTACCCGCCGCCCAACCCAGCTTGAGAATGAAATCCGCTGTGACCGGGGGTTCGCCGACCCGTCCTCGAATACCATCGGTGCCAAAGTATTTTCTGCTCACAGCCTGCCATCCTCCACGGCATAAAACATTTTCAGGGCGTCCACGGTCTGCGCCACATCGTGAACACGAACGATTCTCACGCCCTTCTGCACCGCCAACAACGCCAGGGCAAGGCTGCCCGCAAGGCGCTGTGCGGGCTCGCGCCCGGTGATTTCGCCCACCATCCGCTTGCGGGAAACGCCGACAAGCACAGGAAAGCCTTCATTCACCAGGGAGGGCAGCTCCCTGAACAAGGTCAGGTTGTGTTCGAGATTCTTGCCAAATCCAAAACCGGGGTCGAGGACGATATTGTCTGCCGCGATGCCCGCCGCGGTGCAATCCGCAACCCGGCGCCGCAGAAACGCGTTCACTTCCACCACCACATCGGCGTAGACGGGGTTTGCCTGCATGACATCGGGCTCTGCCGGCATGTGCATGATGCATACCGGCACGCCACTCTCGGCTGCGGCAGCCAGCGCACCGGGGCGCGATAGCGCACGCACGTCGTTGATCATGTCCGCGCCCTCGGCGCAGGCGGCACGCACCACGTCGGGGCTGCTGGTGTCGACGGAAACCGGAATCGGGAAGTGTTTCTTCAACAGCCTTACCGCGGGAATGACCCGGGCCAGCTCTTCATCGACGCCAACCTGGGCAGCGCCGGGACGGGTGGATTCACCACCGACATCGAACAGGTGCACCCCCGCCGCCGCCATGGCTTCGGCTTCACCGAGAAACGCCCGGGCGTCGAAGCCGCCGGCGTAGAAGCGGCCACCGTCGGAGAAGGAGTCGGGCGTGACATTGAGGATGCCCATGACTGCTGCCCTCCCGTCGGGAGGGAGCAGCCGGGCCAAGGCTGGATTCATGCGGTCAAGCGCAAGAAGGAGATCAGTGCTCGCTGGCCGGATCGCCGACGCGCCCGGTATTTTCGCGGTCCTGGCCACCGCTGGACGGGGAGCTGCCACCGAGATCGCCGTGCCAGTCCTGAGGTGGGCGCACCTTGCGGCGCGCCATGAGGTCGTCCACCTGGTCGGAATCGAGCGTTTCGTATTCCATCAGCGCATCTTTCATGGCGTGCAGGATATCGATATTGTCGTTGAGAATTTCCGTCGCCTTGCGGTAGCACTCGTCGATGATGGCGCGAACTTCGCCATCGATTTTCTGGGACGTGGCCGCGGAATATTGCTGATTGCCCGCGCCGGGCATCTGCGACTCATCTTCGCCATAGAGGATGGGCCCCAGGCTTTCGGACAATCCCCAACGCGTGACCATGTTGCGGGCCAGCTGGGTGGCGCGCTCGATGTCATTGGATGCACCGGTGGTGACGCCATCGGGCCCCAGGATCAGCTCTTCTGCGATGCGGCCGCCAAACAGCGTGCAGATCTGGCTCAGCAGCTGACGGCGGCTGAGGCTGTACTTGTCCTCTTCGGGCAGGAACTGGGTGACCCCCAGGGCGCGTCCGCGGGGAATGATGGTGACCTTGTGCACCGGATCGTGCTCGGGCATCAGGCGGCCAACGATGGCGTGACCGGCCTCGTGGTAGGCGGTGTGCGCCTTTTCTTCTTCCGACATCACCAGCGAGCGCCGCTCGGCGCCCATGAGAATCTTGTCGCGGGCTTTCTCGAATTCTTCCATGGTGACCATACGGCGGTTGCCGCGCGCCGCGAACAGGGCAGCTTCGTTCACCAGGTTGGCGAGATCCGCGCCGGAGAAACCGGGCGTTCCCCGGGCAATGACGCTGAGGTCGACGCGCTCGTCGAGCGGCACCTTGCGCACATGAACCTTGAGTACCTGCTCGCGGCCGCGGATATCCGGCAGGCCGACGAACACCTGGCGATCGAAACGGCCGGGGCGCAGCAGGGCTTTGTCGAGCACGTCGGGGCGGTTGGTGGCGGCGATGACGATCACGCCTTCGTTGCCTTCAAAGCCATCCATTTCCACCAGCATCTGGTTGAGGGTCTGCTCGCGCTCGTCGTGACCGCCGCCCCAACCGCCGCCGCGATGGCGACCCACGGCGTCGATCTCGTCGATGAAGATGATGCAGGGCGCGGCTTTCTTGGCCTGCTCGAACATGTCGCGCACCCGGGAGGCGCCGACGCCGACGAACATCTCGACGAAGTCGGAACCCGAGATGGAGAAGAAGGGCACCTTGGCTTCGCCGGCGATGGCCTTGGCGAGCAGGGTCTTACCGGTTCCGGGCGGGCCAACCATCAGGACGCCCTTGGGAATGTGGCCGCCGAGGCGCTGGAATTTGGTGGGATCGCGCAGGAAGTCCACCAGTTCCTTGACGTCTTCCTTCGCTTCATCGACACCTGCAACGTCAGCAAAGGTGGTGTTGATCTGGTCTTCGCCGAGCAGGCGCGCCTTGCTCTTGCCGAATGCCATGGGGCCGCCGCGGCCGCCGGCACCGCCCTGCATCTGGCGCATGAAGAACATGAAGATGGCGAGAATCAGCAGGATGGGGAAAGATGCCACCAGCAACTGCGACCACAGGCTCGGCGTTTCGCGCTCGCGACCATTGACGATCACATCGTTGCGCAGCAGGTCGTCCATCAGGCGGGTATCCACCACATCGGGGCGGATGGTGCGGAAACGGGTGCCGTCCGTGCGTTCGCCCTCGATGATCTGATCCTGAATGACCACGCTGCGGACACGGTTGTCCTGCACTTCTTCGACGAAGCGGGTGTAATTGAGGGTGGATTCGTCTGTGGAGGGAGTGAAGTTCTGGAAAACGGACATCAGCACCACGGCGATGACCAACCACAGGATCAAGTTTTTTGCCATATCGTTCAAGGTCGATTCCTCACATTCGGCACCACTATACCAGCTAACGCTGGGCCCTGTCCTCAGCGCGGGCCTCTGCCTTGAAGCCTTTGGCAACCACGTAAATCTCCCGCGAGCGCGCCCGCGAGGCGTCGGGCTTGCGGATGGCAACGGATCGATAGGCGCGTTTCAGATCCACCAGAAAAGCGTCGAAACCCTCGCCCTGAAACACTTTGGCAACGAAAACACCGCCCGGTTTCAGTATCTGTGCAGCCATGTCTGCCGCCAGTTCCACCAGGTACATGGCGCGCGGCTGATCCACAGCCTTCATACCACTCATATTGGGGGCCATATCGGAAATTACAAGGTCGGCCTGGCCGTCGCCCAGCACATCGAGGATCTCCTGAAAGACGGATTCCTCGGTGAAATCGCCCAGCACGAAGTCGACCCCCGCAACCGCATCCATGGGCAGAATATCGGAGGCGATCACCCGCCCCTTGTCGCCCACTTTTTCAGCCGCCACCTGGGTCCAGCCACCGGGAGCCGCGCCCAGGTCCAGCACCGTCATACCGGGCCGGAACAGGCGATCCTTCTTGTCCAGCTCGATGAGCTTGTAGCTCGCTCTGGAGCGATAGCCCTCGGCGCGGGAACGCTGCACATAGGGGTCCTTCTCGTGTTCACGCAGCCAGCGGCCACTGCTTTTCGATCGCGCCATGAGTCCTCGTCCGCGGTCACTGTGTCGAAGCCGCCATTATGACAGCAGGCGGAATCCGGGGGGAAACAGGCTGCGCACTCAGCCGCGCAACCTGGATCAACAAGACAATATCTCGTCACAAAAATCGTGCGCGGCCCCCATCAGGGGATAACCTTTCACCCGCTTCACGGTTACAATGGCCGACCTTTCACGCACTGATTGCCATGACGCTGACCAACACTCGCAAAAAATACCTTCGCACGCTGGGCCACAGACTCAACCCGGTGGTCACCGTGGCCGGCAAGGGGCTTACCGACGCCGTGGTCGCCGAGATCGACCGGGCACTCACCGACCATGAACTGATCAAGGTGCGCCTCACGGTGGGTGATCGGGATCTCAAGAAAAGCCTGATCGATGAAATCTGTACCCGCCTCGCTGCCGATGAGGTTCAGGTCATCGGCCATATCTTGTTGCTGTTCCGCGCCGCGAAAAAGCCCGATCCGAAGCTCTCCAACCTGCTGCGGGAACCGGGGTTGTGAGTGACACCCTGCAGTCGGTGTGCCTGTAAGTCAAAAATCTGGGGTGCGGCCTGTGGTTGAGCTATAAGCCGTAAGCTGTAAGAGCCCGTTCAAAGTCTTCACATTAGTGCATGCTTCCAAGAATGAGACCTCCCTATCCCAGCGACATCAGTCGCGAACAGTTCGAACACATCCGTCCTTTACTGGAAGGGGCACGGAAGAAGACCGCGCCACGGAAAGTGGACCTGTATGACGTATTCTGCGCGGTGTTGTACCTGCTGAGGAGTGGCTGTCAGTGGCGGATGCTACCTGACTCATTCCCGAAGTGGCGTACGGTGCATGCCTACTTCCAGATTTGGAGCGAGGTAGACGATGAGGGAGTAAGCCTGCTGGAGCGGGCTTTAAAAAAATCAGGTTGGCGCGGCCCGCGAGAAACAGGGGCGCAGCGCCTCAAGCACGTTCTTGATCGTGGACGCGCAGAGCGTGAAGAACAGTGATACGGCGGGTCAAAAGGGCTATGACGCCGGCAAGAAAGTGTCTGGGATCAAGCGCCATATTGCCGTCGATACGCAGGGGTTTCCCCATGCCATTGCGGTGACAACGGCGGAGGTGACCGACCGCAAAGGGGCACTGCAGGCCTTGGCGCGCTGCAAGCCGGCTCTGAAGCGAGTACAGGGACTGTTGTGCGACAGCGGCTATACGGGAAAGCCGTTTGCCAAAGGCGTACGGGACATCTTGGGCGAGAAGGTCACCGTGCAGATCGCCAAGCGTAGCGAGTTGCACACGTTCAAGGTAATACCCAAGCGCTGGGTGGTCGAACGCAGCTTCGCGTGGCTGGAGAAAAACCGAAGGTTGTGGAAGAACTGCGAGCGCAAACTCAATACCAACTTGCAGTTTATCCATTTGGCATACCTGAGTCTTTTACTGAAAAGACTTTGAACAGACTCTAAGCCGAACTCTGGTAGCTCCGCTCTTCCAGCACTCCCGCTTATGGCTCTAGAGCGCCTGTAGGAGCCTGCCCGCAGGCGACCTGCCGTGCGTCCCGATGGTTGTATCGCCTGCAGGCAGGCTCCTACACCGTTGCAGGGTCATCGTGATGCCATCGCCACAGGCACCTACGTGAAACGTGAAACTCAGAGACATCGCGAGATCGTGTACAGACCAAACTGAACCCTGATAGATCCCGGTTCGTCCAGCATTCCTGCTTAAAGCTTATAGCTTACAGCTCACCCGAAGCTTATGGTTTACAGCTCGCCCGCCAGGGCGACAAACCCCTCCGCGAAAATAGCCACGGCGCCGTCAAAAAGGTAACATGCTCGCCTTTATCAGCAGGAATCGCAGCGCATAATGACCGCCAAGAAACGCCCCGTGGTGCTCATCGTCCTCGACGGTTGGGGACACAGTGATTCACCCGCACACAACGCCATTCACGCCGCCCATTCTCCAGTCTGGGACAAACTCTGGCGCGACAATCCCAAAACCCTGGTATCCGGCTCCGGTATGGATGTGGGCCTGCCCGACGGGCAGATGGGCAACTCAGAAGTCGGCCACATGACGCTCGGCGCCGGTCGCATCGTGTACCAGAGTTTTACGCGCGTGAACAAGGCCATCGCCGATGGCGATTTCTTTGCCAACCCCGCCTATACCGACGCGGTGGACAAGGCCGTGGCCGCTGGCAAGGCCGTGCACCTGTTCGGGCTACTCTCTCCGGGCGGGGTGCACAGTCACGAAGAACATATCGCCGCTGCCATTCGCCTCGCGGCCGGCAGAAACTGTCGCAATATTTTTCTTCACGCGTTTCTGGATGGTCGCGATACCCCGCCGCGCAGCGCCAAACCCTCCATCAAGCTGATGGAGAAAACCTTCGCCGAAGTGGGCTGCGGTCATATTGCCTCCGTTACCGGGCGCTATTACGCCATGGATCGCGACAAGCGTTGGGAGCGGGTGCAGCCGGTCTACGACATGATGACGCTGGGCAGTACCGATCATCGGGCAGCCAGCGCGCTCGAGGCTCTGGAAAACGCCTACGCCCGCGACGAGAGCGACGAATTCGTCAAGCCCACCCTCGTCGTGCCGCCGGGTGCCTCGCCCACACTCATCGAAGATGGCGATGTGGTGATTTTCATGAATTTCCGCCCTGACCGGGCGCGCGAGCTGACGCAGGCGTTCATCGACGACGGGTTCACCGGCTTCACCCGCCGCGCACGGCCCGTCCTCGCCGATTTCGTGATGACCACGGAGTATTCCGCCAACTTCAAGATCAGCTGCGCCTTCCCCCCGGAAAGCATGAAAAATTCGTTCGGCGAATATATCGCCAGCCTTGGCAAGACCCAGCTGCGTATTGCCGAAACCGAAAAATACGCCCACGTCACCTTCTTTTTCAGTGGCGGTCGTGAGGCGTGCTACCCCGGCGAGACCCGTATCCTGGTGGATTCCCCCAAGGTCGCCACCTACGACCTGCAGCCGGAAATGAGTGCGCCCGAGGTTACCGACAAGCTGGTTGCGGCCATCGAAAGCGGAGAATACGACGCCATTGTGTGCAATTTCGCCAACGGCGACATGGTGGGTCACACCGGCATTTTTTCGGCCGCAGTGAAAGCCGTGGAGGCACTCGATATCTGTCTCGGCAGAATCGTTGCCGCCGTCGAACGCACGGGAGGCGATTGCCTGATCACCGCAGACCACGGCAACGTGGAACTGATGATGGACGAAGAGAACGACCAGCCCCTCACCTCCCACACCACGCTGCCGGTGCCCCTGGTCTACGCGGGCCCGCGCAAGGTCAGTTTCACGGGCCCCGGCACGCTGGCGGATATCGCGCCCAGCCTGCTGGCGCTCATGGAAGTGCCCCAGCCAGCGGAGATGACGGGGAACAACCTGGTCGAGCTGGGTTAGGGTCTGTTGGCGCTTCATGAGCATGCGGGCACACCCGTCCATGAAATACGCACTTGCCCCGCTACTTCTCGTGCTTCTCACCCTGAGCCCACCGGGCCTGGGTGACGAGAAGGAAGAGCGCTCAAAACTCCAGGCCATTCGCGAGCAGATTTCCGCGCTCAGCAACAAGTTGTTGCAGCGCGGTTCCGAAGTGGACGGGCTCGCCGCCGAGTTGCAGAAACGCGAGCTGGCACTGGCCGAAACAGGTCGTTCAATCGCCAATCTCGACGGCGATGTGACGCGCCTGCAAAGCGACATGGACGCTCTCGCGGATCAGAAAGATGGCCTTGAAGACAAGCGTCGCGCGCAACAGGCACTGATCACCCGCGAGGTGAACGCCGCCTACCGCCAGGGGGGCTCCGAGCCGGTCAAGTTGCTGCTCAATCAGGAAGATCCGCAAAAAGCCGCGCGCATCATCAAGTATTACCGCTATTTTGCCGACGCCCGTCGCGAAAAAATCGAAGAATTCGCGGCGACACTGGCAGAGCTGGCGGACGTCGAAAATCATATCGAAGAAAAACAGCAAGCCTTGCTCGAAAGCCGCGCGACACTGGTAGCGCAGCGCGATGCCCTGAAAAAAGAACAGGGCGAGCGCGCCGCAGTGCTCGCCAGCCTCAACGCGGCCATCGCCTCCGACAAGGCACGGCTCGACAAACTCGATGCCGAGCGCAAGGCCGTGGAAGAGATCATCGCCCGCCTGGAACTGGCGGTGGGCAGCCTCGGCGACGCCAGTGAGCCTTTCGCCAAGCTGCGCGGCAAATTGCCCTGGCCGGTGAGCGGCAAGATCAGCCAGGGCTTCGGCGCCCAGCGCGCCCAGAGTCTCAAGTGGACGGGCTGGCTCATCGATGCTTCGCAAGGCACGCCCGTCACCGCCGTGCACACCGGCCGCGTGGCCTTTGCCGACTATTTGCGCGGCCAGGGCCTCATGATGATCATCGATCACGGCGGCGGTTACCTGACGCTGTACGCCCACAATCAGACGCTCCTCAAGGAGACGGGCGACTGGGTGCGGGCCGGCGACAGGATCGCTCTGGCAGGCAACAGCGGCGGCCTGGCAAACAGTGCTTTGTATTTTGAAATCCGTCACAATGGCAGACCACAGGACCCCAAGGCCTGGCTCAGCG